>Ga0209267_1000255_pt1 | contig 39345 bp, 37 predicted proteins | sample GraSoiAngelo_137_FD_185894 | JGI IMG/M metagenome (GOLD analysis project Ga0209267, IMG submission 185894) | Grasslands soil microbial communities from the Angelo Coastal Reserve, California, USA - 14_0929_09_30cm (SPAdes) (version 2) | ecosystem: Environmental > Terrestrial > Soil > Grasslands ... | reverse complement strand
CACCTCGACGGCGACGCGGTCGCCGACCCGGAACTCGTCGACGCCGGGACCGAGGGCGGCGACCGTCCCGGCGTATTCGTGGCCCATCACGAACCGACCGGCGGGCTGGCCCTGGAGCGTGCGATGCAGCACCTTCACGTCCGTCCCACAGATCGAGGCGACCTCGACCTTCAGCAGCACCTCGCCCGGACCCGGCTCGGGTCGCGGCCACGCCTCGACGCGCATCTGGTCGGCGTCGTGAAGGATCACGGCTTTCATGGTGGAAGACGTGGGCATAAGCTCCCTCCGCCCGCGGTCAGGCGGGCGCTAGCACGTTAGCATAGGGCCTTCGACGCGGAGGCCTTGCGCCGGCGTCCACGGTTCAGTAGCTTCACATTCCATGACAGCTGACGGGAGGATCGAGTGACTCGAGCACTCGTTGCAGGCTTCGTCGTGACGTGGCTCGTCGCACCGGTAGCCGCCCAGACCGCGACGTTCACGCCGGATCCGGTCGATCTCCCGGCCGCCAAGCGCGAGGCCGCCGTGACCTGGTACACCTCGACGCCCGTCAACACCGCGCAGAAGATCGCCAACATGTTCCAGGCCGAGGCCGGCATCAAGGTCGAGCTCTTTCGATCGGGCGGCTCGGCGGTGCTCCGGCGCTTCATGCAGGAGATCGACGCCCGGCGCGTGATCGCCGACGTGATGACGATCTCCGACCCGGCCGAGGTCCTCACCTTGATCAAGCGCGATCTCGTCGTCCCCTTCCGCCCGCGGCACTTCGACAGGATCCGGGACGAGGTGAAGGACCCGAAGGGCTATCACGTCGCCCAGCGGGTGAATCTGGTCGGCTTCATCGCGCGCTCCGACAAGGGCGTGCCGCTGCCGCGGAACTGGACCGATCTGACCGATCCGAAATACAAGGGGCTGCTCGTGATGCCGGACCCGTCGTACACGGCGATCCAGCTCATGGTGATCGGGACGCTCTTGCGGAAGTACGGCTGGGGCTTCTACGAGAAGCTACGGGCCAACCAGATCATGATCGTCCAGAGCCATCAGCAGGTGTCGGAGACGCTGACGCGCGGCGAGCGGCTGATCGCGGCCGAGGGCGCCGATCAGTTCGCGTGGCTCGATCGCAAGGCCGGCCACAAGATCGAGACGATCTGGCCGATCGACGGCGCCTTCGCCATCGGCGCGCCGACGGTGGTCATCAAGGGAGCGCCTCATCCCAACGCGGCCAAGGCGCTCGCCGAGTTCATGATCAGCGATGCCGTGCAGAAGCTCCTGCCGAGCGAGGGCATCTACGCCGGCCGTTCCGACGTCGAGCCGCCGCCGGGGAACCCGCCGCTGGCGCAGATCAAGCTCATGCCGGTCAACTACGAGCAGATCGAGAAGGACGCAAAGAGCCTCAAGACCCGGTTCAACGAGATCTATCAGTAATCCGGAGGCGCGCACGACCTCACGCGATCTTGATGATGCCCGGCTCCACCGGCTTGAAGCGCTCCGATACTTGAGGATCGTGGCCGGCGACGACCAGCTTGGCGGATCCGGCGAGCCGATCGATCGTGTCGAAGGCTGTCAGCATCTCCGGCAGGCTCGTGATGATCTGCACGGGCTGCCGGGTCTCGACGTTGTGATAGAAGTGCGAGGCATCCGACGTGAGCACCACGGGGCCGCGCCGGGTCTCGACGCTGACGATCTGCAGTCCGGCCGTGTGGCCGCCGACTCGGTGAACGCGGATACCCGGCCACACCTCGTGGTCACCCTCGACGATGCGGATCTTGTTGCCGTAGTTCAACGTCGTCAGGTGCGCGAGCGCCTCGACGTTGGCCGACCCGCGGAAGGCCGGCAGCCGCCCGAACGGCCCGGTCCAGAACGCGACTTCTTCACCCTGGATCCAGAACTCGGCGTTCGGGAATAGACTGTGGCCGGCCCAGTGGTCGTAGTGGAGGTGCGTGATGAGCGAGATCGGGATGTCGCCAGGCTTGACCCCCGCGCGCTCGACCATCGCCGCGGGGCTCACGTAGTTGCGGATGCCGCGGGCGCGCGCGTCGTCGTCGCGGAAGCCAGTGTCGACCAGGAGCGGCTGGGGCCCGCCGAGGATCAGCCACACGAAGTAGTCGAGCGTGAGCTTGTCGTGCGAGGACTCGCGATAGAAGAACTGGCACTTCGTCGTGTCTCGCTCCCCGTACTTGAGCGCAAAGACTTCGTACATGGCTGGTCGCCCTCCTGGCGGGCAACTGTACTATGATCGGCCGTGTGAATCCGGCCGTTTCGACGGGTGAGGAGTCTTGACATGACCAAGCGCGAGCGCGTGATGGCGGCCTTGCGCGGCGGCCCGGTCGACCGCGTGCCGGTGAGCCTCTGGCTTCACAACTTCGTCACCGAGAACTCGGCCGAGACGCTCACCGCCGAGACGCTCCGGCTGGCCCGGCGCTTCGACTGGGATTTTCTGAAGCCGCAGAGCCGGGCGCAGTGCTTCGCGGAGATGTGGGGGCTTCGCTACGCGCCGTCGCGCGAGCGCGCGACTCCGTACACCGTGACGCAGGCGCCGCTGGCGACAGCGGCGGATCTCCGCCGGCTCGAACCCGCCGACGCGAGAACCGGGGCGCTCGGCGAGCAGCTCCAGGCGCTGCACGCGATCCGCAAGGCGGTGGGGATCGAGACGCCGATCATCTGGACGGTGTTCTCGCCGCTGATGGTCCTGCCTTTTCTCCTCCCGGGCGGCCGGCCCACCGTGCCGTCGCTGATGCGCTCGGAGCCGGCGGCGGTGGATCATGCGCTGGGCGCGATGGCCGAGACGCTCGCGGCCTACGCGCGCGCCGCGGTGGCCGAGGGCGCCGACGGCCTCTTCTACGCCACCAACATGGCCACCGGGGAGCTCTCCACCGCGGAACAGTGCCGACGCTTCCAGCGGCCTCACGATCTGCGCATCCTCGGCCAGGTCGAGGGCGCGCCCTTCAATCTGCTCCACGTGTGCGGGGAGGGGATCCTCTTCGACGAGTTCGTCGACTATCCGGCGACGGCGTTGAGCTGGGCCACGGTTCCGGGGAACCCGTCGCTGAGCGAAGCCCACCGGCGCACGGGACGGGCCGTCGTCGGCGGGCTCCCCGCCAAGCCGGTGATCAAGGGCCTACCGCCGGCGGAGCTCGAAGCCCGCGGCCGACGCGCCATCGCCGAGATGGCCGGGCGCTTCCTTCTGCTCGGCCCCGACTGCTCGATCGATCCCGACACCCCCGAACCGGTGATGGACGCGGCCACGATCGCAACCCGGTGAGGCGCGTCTGATGGACTACACGTTCCTCGTCGACACCTACGCGAGCGAGCGTCTCAAGACGCTCTCGGTGTGGGCGATGTTCGACGACGGCGACCTCGACATTCGGCCGCACCCGAATCTCGCGCGTGACCGCACGTTCCGCGAGCATATGGTTCACCAGTGCCTCAGCGAGGACAAATGGTTCGCGGGCATGTTCGGGATCGACGTCGGCGCCCCGCCGCTCGCCGCCGAGGAAACGCGCCTGGCCTTTATCCGCCGGTACGCCGAGGATTCGGCCAAGCGACTCGCCCGGCTCCGCGAGAAGGATGCCGGGTGGTGGAAGCAGGACGTCGCGTTCTTCGACACGATCCACAGCCACGCCTGGATCATGGTGAGACGGATCGCACACACCGCGCATCATCGTGCGGAGCAGACGACGCTCCTGAGACTCCTGGGCCGTCAGGTCTGGAGCGTATACGGGCCCTCCGTGGACACCGGCGGGCTGCCGGCGGACGGCGCGCGCACAATCTACGCGTATCCGAACCTCGAGGCACTCATCGCCGGAGAAGCGCGCGGCGGGGAGAAAGCGAAGCTGCCCGGCCCAGGCTCGCACCCGAGCACAGAGCGCCCTGATCAGTCGTAAAAAAACACGGCGAACCGGAGCGGTATTAGAGGGTGGCGCGGGCGGCCCGCGAACCGGGGAGGTATCGGAGGGGGCGTCTCGCCCCCTCCGATCTACATAACCGGCGAGCTGAACTCTCCACCCATCGCGACGAGCGCCCACGGCGCGGCCTGCGCGTCCCAGCTGAAGCCGATGTGGGCCGCGAGCGCGTGCTGGTCACGAAAGAGGCGCTGGATCGGATAACGATCGTAGATGCCGTTGGCGCCGGCGAGCGCATGGAGAGTGTCGACCGCCTCGGTGCAAAGCTCCATCGCATAGGCGACGTTGCGCTTGAAGCGCAGCTTTTCCTCGAGCGTCGGCACGCGGGTGTCCCGCGCGATCCGCTCGGCCTCGATACAGTCGGCGCGGATCATGAGCCGGGCGCCGTCGACCATCGCGCCGGCGCGGGCGACACGAAGCTGCACGGCCTGGAAATCACGCATGCGCATCGCGGTGTAGCTCGTGCTCCGCTCGCGGATCGCCTCGAGCGTCAGCTCGAGCGCCGCCTGAGCGTTGCCGACCCCGGCTCCCGCCAGGCAGTGCGACCCCAACGCGGCCAGCGGTACCTGGTAGAGGGGATTGGAGTTGACCTGAGCTCCAGGAAACTGGCTGCCGCCGCGCGCCAGGTACATCGACAGCGCGCGATGCTCGGGGACGAACACGTCCCTGGCGCGCACCGACTTGGAGCCCGTGCTGCGCATCCCGAGCGTGTTCCAGTCGTCGACGATCTCGTAGTCGCTCTTCGGCACCAGGCACATCCGATGATCGATGACGCGCTCGCCCTCGCGGACCATCACCGCGAGCATGTTCCAGTCCGAGGCGTCCACTCCGCTCGAGAAGTTCCAGAAGCCACTGATGACCAGGCCGCCGTCGACCCGGCGCCCGCTGCCTTGAGGGTAGGCGATGCCCGACGCGATCAGGGCATCCGGGTTCTTGCTCCAGACTTCTTCCTGGGCGCGCTCGTCGTAGAGCGCGAGCATCCAGTGATGGACGCCGAGGTTGGCGACGTTCCACCCCGTCGAGGCGCAGCCCCGGGCAACCTCGGCCGGGATGTCGAACAGCGCCACGAAATCGAGCTCCATGCCGCCCCAGCGGTGGGGCTGATGAAAGCGGAAGAGCCCGGCTCGATGCAGGTCCTCGATCGTCTCCGCCGGCATCTGGCGCGCGGTCTCCGCGCCGAGCGCGCGCTCGCGCAACGCGGGCACCAGGGCGCGCGCCCGGCGCATCGCCTCGTCGTAGCCGACGTCGGCGAAGCTTGCCGCCGCGCGCCCGGGTCCGGTCATGCGCGCATGCTGGCGACCTGAGGCATCTTCGAGTAGTTCTCGCCGCCCCAGTCCGTGACGTCCTTCATGCCGAAGAAGTTGAGCTCGATCGTGAGCCCGTTGGGGTCCTTGATGAAGATCTGATAGAGATCGAATTCCGGCAGCGAGCGCGGCTGGAAGTCGATCCCGCGCTCCTTGAAGCGCCGGATGAAGTTGCCGGGCTCGGTGGCCAGGAACGCGATGTGATCGACGACGCCCGCGTGATCCGTCGCCGCGTTCTTCGGCGTCCCGAGATAGTACATGTCGGCGTTGTCGATGCCATCCGGCCCCATGTGCACCTGGATCTTGCCGTTCACTCCGAGCCAGTAGCCCGGGAAGGGGAAGGTCGGTCGCGGCATGACCTGGAAGCCGAGCACGTCGCAGTAGAAATCTTTCGTCTTCTCGAGTTCGTTCGCCCGGATGAAGTAGTGGTTGAGCTCCGTCAGCGGCATAAAATCCTCCTCTCGTGACGCCGATGTTACGCGAAAGCGCGAGGTCTGCAAAGCGGGTCGACCTCTGGACCCGGACCGACATCCGCCGTATCCTCCGGGCCAGGAGGGAGTCATGGACCCGAACGTCAAGAAGACCACGCTCCGGATGATCCCGTACGGCCTTTACGTTCTCACCGCGGCGCACAAGGACGGCCGCATCTCGGCGGGCACCGTGAACTGGGTCACCCAGGCCTCGTTCGAGCCGCCACTGGTGGTGGTCGGCGTCAAGACCGACTCCGCGGGGCACGCTCTCATCAAAGACACCAAGGCCTTCGCGCTGAACGTGCTCGGCAAGGGCCAGCAGGCTCTGGCGTTCACGTTCTTCAAGCCCGCCGAGAAGAAAGGCGACACCATCTCCGGCGAACCCTTCCGTCCGGGCAAGACCGGCGCGCCGATCCTGGCCAGCACACCGGCGTTCATCGAGTGCTCGCTCGAGACGACAGTAGAGATGGGCGACCATTCGATCTTCGTCGGCAAGGTGGTCGAGGTTGGTCTGGCCAAGACCATCGACGGACGGGCCGACGACGCGACCCTGTGGATGAAGGAGCTCGGCGACAAGGTCTTCTACGGGGGCTAAGCGACCTCACTCGCGGCGAGCTTGACCTTCGTGATCGACTGATCCGGGTGCGCCGGGTTAGGGACGAGCCGTCGTCCTCTAGAATCTACGAAAAGGTCGAGCTTCTCGAGCACCGTCTGTCCTATCAGGACTTCGTCGCCGAGTATGAGGGCTTCCTCGAGGGTGTCTCTCCCGTCGATCTCGACGACGAGAGGCTCTGTCACGCTGACGGCCTCCGTGCGTCCATCCGCGTGCTCGGCCATCCGCTGGCCTCGAACGCCCAGACCGAGACGAGCCGCGACTTGCGGAGGGATGACCGTGCGAACGGCGCCGGTGTCGACGAGCGCGTCCGCCTGGTAGGTCCTGACCTGGTCCGGCGTCAGCATGCCGCGCCGGACCATGCCCTCGTCGACCGCGTTCGTCAACCTCACCGCGACCCGAACCTCGCCCATGCCTGACTGTGACCGACCCAATGATCAGGCACCTCCTCCCGTCCTTCAATTGTCGACGCTATGATACGTACTGCTGGAAGGACTTCAGAGCGCTCAGAAGCTGGTCAGCCCACTCGACTGCGTTGTTCGGCGCTCGGGTACCATCCAGGCCGACCCTCAGATAGTAAGGGTAAAACCCGCCAGACCCCGAATGGTGACCGCTTCGCCGATATGTGCGGCGTTGTGTCGGAGCGCAGAACTCGCGAGCTGGTCGGCGCGAGTCCAGCCTAGCCAGGGGTATTCCTTGCCCTCGACCCAGTCACGGAACGCGCCAGCCACCGCGCCGCGCTTGATGTCCCCCGGGCCGATCACCTCGTCCCACGCCTCGGTCCGAAGCGTGCTTGCGACCTCGCGGGTCCGGAGTCCCACGGCTGAGCGGTAGGCCCGCACCGCCGCGATATCGGCGCGCGCCGTCATCTCGGTGACCTCGTCTTCTGTCATCCCGGTCCCGATGATGCGCCACGGTACCTTCATCCGCCGCATCCACTCGTCGTCGAGGACCTGATCCCGACCGGCGACAACGGGATTCACCGCGGCGTCTTCGGTCCGCGCCATGTGCCAGAGCAGCCAGATGAGGGAGTTGAGGCCCGTGGCCGGGCGCATCCGCATCTGGTCGTCGCTGAGCTCACTGAAGATGCGCTGGCTCGGGAAAACGTGACCGCTCACGTCGCTCGCATGCACCGCGGCGTGTTGCCGCAGGAAGAAAGTCAGAAGATCCACGCCGACCTCCGACTCAGCTTGTCAAGTGCGCGCCGCCCATCGGGATAAGGGCGAATCTCCGGAGCGCTACAACGCGAGGCGGTACCGCTCCGGATCCTGGTCGAACATCTCCTTGCAGTGGCGGCAGCAGAAATACACCGTACGTCCCGAGAACTCCGAGCGGAACTTCACGGTCGCACCGTCGACGATCATTCCACAGATCGGGTCCTTCGATTCGATCCGGACGGTGGCCGCGGCTGGCTCCGCCTCGGCGTCGCGGACCTTGTCGCTCCGGCGATGCTGGATGATCTCGGCGAGAATGCTCACCGCGATCTCCTCGGGCGTCACCGCGCCGATGTCGAGCCCCGCCGGCGCCTTCAGCCGGCTGCGCCGCTCCGGTGGCACGCCGCGCTGCTCGAGGCGCTCGAGGATCACGGCGGCGCGGCGACGGCTCGCGACCAGGCTCACGTAGACCGCGTCGGTGCGGAGCACGCGATCCAGGACCTCTTCGTCGGAGTCCGCGTGCGTGGCCACCACCACGGATGCGCGTTCCGTGAGCGGCTGCTGCTCGAGGCCCGCCTGAACGGCGTCGGGGGCGAGCGGGACGACCATGAAATCCGCGGCACGACCGAGGGTCGCGAGCGTCTCGACGACGGGCCCGTGGCCGACGAGCACGAGCAGGGGCTTGGGCAGATAGGGCTCCACGTAGATCTCCAGGGTGCCGCCGCTGTGACACGTCATTTCGTACTCGAGCACGCCCTCGGTCCGGCCCGGGATTCGACCGCCCTCGCCGTAGAGGCCGATGAGCCGCGGCCGGCCATCGCGGAGAGCCTCGAGCGCTTCGCGCACGACGACGGGCTCGGCGCAGGCGCCGCCGACCCATCCCTGCACGCTCCCGTCCCCGCGAACGAGGACCTTCGCGCCGGGCTTCGCCGAGGTCGGCGCCTCGCAGCGCACGACCGTGGCCAGCGCGAACGCCTCACCGGCGCGCTGAAGCTCGGCGGCCAGCGCGACCAGCGTGTCAGCCACGCCCCGCCGCGTCCTTCACTCGGTCACGCCCTTCTCGCGCAGGAGCTTCCACACCTTCGCCGGGGTGATCGGGATGTCGATGTGGCGAACGCCGAGGTGCCACAGCGCATCGACCACCGCGTTGGCGATGGCAGCCGGTGCGCCGACCGTCGCCGACTCACCGACACCCTTCGCCCCCAGCGGATGATGCGGCGAGGGGGTGACCGTATGCCCGGTCTCCCACTTCGGCGTCTCGACGGCGGTTGGCAGCAGGTAGTCGATGAAGCTTCCGCCGCGAATGTTGCCGATCTCGTCGTACGAGATCTCTTCGAAGAGCGCCGGCGCCAGTCCCATCGTGAGACCGCCGTGGACCTGGCCCTGCACGATCATCGGGTTGATGATGTTGCCGCAGTCGTCGATCGCGACGAACCGGCGGACCTTCACTTCGCCGGTGCCCGAGTCGACGTCGACCACGCAGATGTAGCTGCCGAACGGATAGGTGAGGTTCGGTGGATCGTAGTAGCTGACCGCCTCGAGCCCGGCCTCCATTCCTTGAGGGTGGTTCGTGTACGCCGCGAACGCGATGTCCTGGATGGTCTTCGACTTGCCCGGCGCGCCCTTGACCGAGAACTTCCCGGGCTCCCACACCAGATCGTCCTCGGCCACCTCCAGCAGATACGCGGCGATCTTCCGCGCCTTGTCACGCACCTTGCGCGCCGAAACCGCCGCGGCGGCGCCGGCGACCGGGGTCGAGCGGCTCGCGTAGGTACCGAGGCCGTAGGGCGCCGTGTCGGTGTCGCCTTCCTCGACCTGGATGTCCTGCGCCGGGATCCCGAGCTCCTCGGCCAGGATCTGCGCGTAGGTGGTCTCGTGGCCCTGGCCCTGCGACTTCGTGCCGAAGCGCGCGATGGCCTTGCCCGTCGGGTGCACGCGGATCTCGCAGCTGTCGAACATCTTCAGACCCAGAATGTCGAAGTGCTTGGACGGGCCCGCGCCGACGATCTCGGTGAAGCTCGAGATGCCGATACCCATCAGCTGCCCGCGCTTGCGCTTCTCGGCCTGCTCGCGGCGCAGGTCGGCATAGCCGATCATGTCCATCGCCTTCTGGAGGGCACCGCCGTAGTTGCCGCTGTCGTATTCCCAGCCGAGCGCCGATTTGTACGGGAACTGCTCAGGCTTGACGAAGTTCTTCATCCGGAACTCGGCTGGATCGATGCCGAGCTGATGGGCCATCAGATCCACCATGCGCTCGATCGTGTGCACGGCTTCGGTCACGCGGAACGAACAGCGATAGGCGATGCCGCCCGGCGGCTTGTTCGTGTACACGCCGTCGACTTCGACGTGCGCGGCCTTGAGATCGTACGAGCCCGTGCAGACGTGGAACAACCCCGCCGGGAACTTCGACGGGTTGGCCGCCGCATCCGTGTAGCCGTGGTCGGCCAGGGTCTTGATGCGGAGGGCCGTGAGCGTCCCGTCCTTCTTCGCCGCCAGCTCGGCGCTGATGTGATAGTCGCGCGCGAACGAGTCCGCCTGGAGGTTCTCCATGCGGTCCTCGATCCACTTCACAGGCTTGCCGGTCAGCACCGACGCGGCGACGGCGATCACGTAGCCGGGATAGACGGGGACCTTGCCGCCGAAGCCGCCGCCGATGTCGGGCGAGATGATCCGGATCTTGTGCTCGGCCAGGCCCACGTGTCCGGCCACCAGCGCGAAGACCGTACGGATCGCGTGCGGGGCCTGGGTCGTCATCCAGACCGTGAGCTTGCCGTCGATCTTGTCGAAATGCGCGATGCAGCCGCACGTCTCGATCGACGCGACGTGGATGCGCGGCAGGTAGATGTCTTCCTTGATCGTTACCGCGGCCTCGCCGAAGGCGCGGTCGGTGGCCGACCGATTGCCCCACTCCCAGTGCCAGATGTGATTGTCCTTCTTGTCTTTCTTATCGGTGCGGAGCACGGGCGCGCCGGTCAGCGCGCCGATCTTCAGGAAGCCGCCATCCTCGCGGATTCCCGACAGGCCGGGGATCCCGTTGATGTCGACCAGGTGGGCCGGGCTGGCGAGGCGAAGCTTCATCAGCGGGATGAGACTCTGGCCGCCGGAGAGGACCTTGGCGTCCTCACCGAGCTTCTGCAGGAGCGCCGTCGCCTCGCCGATCGTGCTCGGGGCATGATACTCGAAGGCGGCAGGAATCATCGTGGTCCCCTTCCAGGTCAGCCGGCGTCTGCAACTGAGCGAACGCTACCGAGCGACATCAGCCGTGTCAAGCTGGTCGCTCGGTAGCGACGATCACCCGTCGATCAGTGGGCGTGTCCGATCGCCTTGTGCAGCTCGGTGAGCGGCACGATCCGCCCGTGAAGCGGCAGCACCTGATCGACCGCGAGGTTGAGGCGCTTGATGTTGTCCGCCAGGTTCACCGAGGACGGATTCGCCGCCGGGGGCGGCGGCGCGTTCGGCGGCAGCGGCGTGTAGGCGTCGGCTTCGATCAGGAGCTTTTCTTTCGGGAGATACGCCATGATCAGCCCGGAGTGGTGGGTGTTGCCGGCGATGTGAATGAGCTCGACGGTCCGGATCCCGTCGGCCAGCACGCGCTTGTCACGTATGCCCTCCACAGTGCCCTTCTTGCCGGACTTCGCCAGCCGATCGGGGCTGACGGTCGCCGGCGCGGCCAGTGCCTTCTCGAGGAAGGCTTTGTTCGCGTCGTGGGCGATGACGGTCACGCCGTCGGCCGCGACCGCTCGGAGCCCACCGGTGTGATCGAAGTGATGATGAGTCGCGACGACGTACTTGATCGGCTTGTTCGCCAGAAGATTTTTGACCTCCGCGAGCACGGCGGCGGCGCGATCTTCGTTTAGAGGGCTCTCGACGAGAATCAGGTGGTCCTTCATCTCGATGAGCGCGCTGTTGTGGCTGCCGCCGCTCAGGAACCAGACGCCTTCGGCGACCATCTGGCTCGTCACACGGGCGTAGGGGGCCGGTGTCTGGCGAATCGGGTCGGGAACGGGAAGATCAACCGCCACGTTTGGCTGAACGTCGCTCACGGTCAGCTCGAGCGCGGGATAGGCGCCGATCGTCTGCTTGATCTTCGTCGGGAACTTCACGCCGCCGAAGTCCTTGTAGTCCGAATAGCGGATTTCGACCGGAATGTCGCCAAGCACGGCGTGCGGCGCGACCGCATCGATCCGCTCGATCATGCTCTGCGCGTCGACGGTCGCCTTCACCTTGTACTTGCCGGGCACGGCGAACGAGATCGCGCGGCCTTGCACCGTCGCCTTGTTGACCATCGCGGCCTTGACGACACCGTGAGGCGTGGTCCACAGCTGCAGCTGCCGATCGATCAGCGCGACCGGTGTCGGGTTGACGACTTCGCCCGTGACGGTCCAGGCGAAGTCGCCGTTCAGCACGAAGGTCTGGCGCTGCTCGCCGCGAACGGGTTGCCCGCCGCCGCCGCGCGGCGGGTCCTCACCCTGCAGGCGAACGAGCTCGTCACGGAGCGTGGCCGTCTCGTAGTTCACCGCCCGCGTGTAGCTCTTGACGATGAACCGGGGCCACGGTAGATCCGGGCTGTAGTTCTGCCCGACCTGGAAGTTGAGGCCGCTGCCCGTGTACTGGATCGATTTGACGGCGGCCGCGCCCATCGCTTTCGCGACCTGGTCGAGCGAAGCCTCCTGGGCGGTGGCGGCAAGAGGGAACAGCAGCACCATGACGATAGCGAGCCTGCGCAGGAACGTGCGCATACGGAGCCTCCCTGGGCGACAGGATGTTGCGACGGGAATGGTGGCGGGATGCTAGCAGCGCCTGCGGCTGGCGTCAAACGCCGGAAGCGCGTAGAGTGCGCCTCGCAGCATCACATTGTCATTCTCGAAAGGAGCAGACCGTGAGCACACAAGCCCCCGCCTCATCCGCCCGCGACGTGGTCCGACAGGTCGCCCCCAAGCTCATCGAGCTCAGCGAGAAGGTCCTCTTCGGCGACGTCTGGGAACGGCCCGGACTCTCCAAGCGCGACCGCAGCCTGATCACGGTCGCGGCGCTCACTGCCATGTACCGGACCGATCAGCTTCCCGGGCACCTGGAGCGCGCGCTGACCAACGGCGTCACGCGCGAGGAGATCGGCGAGATCATCACGCACCTCGCGTTCTACGCGGGCTGGCCCGCTGCCATGACCGCCGGCACGATCGCGCGCCGGGTGTTCGACGCGAGGAAGCCATGAAAGTCGGATTCATCGGCCTGGGCACGATGGGACGCCACATGGCGTCCAACCTCATGAAGGGCGGCCATCAGCTCGTGGTCAACGACGTGCGGCGCGAGGCGGCGGCGCCTCATCTTCAGGCCGGGGCCACCTGGGCCGACTCGCCGCGCGCGGTCGCCGAGGCGTCCGAGGTCGTGTTCACCTCGCTGCCCGGCCCCGTCGAGGTCGAAGCGGTCGCGCTCGGCGAGCAAGGGCTCGGCACGGGTCTCGCGGCCGGCAAGGTGTATTTCGATCTCTCGACCAACTCGCCGGCGCTCGTGCGGCGGATCCACGAAGCGTTCAAGAAGAAGGGGATCCACATGCTCGACGCTCCGGTGAGCGGCGGGCCGCGCGGCGCGGAATCGCGCCGCCTCGCCCTCTGGGTCGGCGGCGACGAGGATAGCTTCAAGCGCTACAAGCCGGTGCTCGACGCGATCGGTGACCAGCCCTACTACGTGGGCCCGATCGGCGCGGGCTCGGTGGCCAAGCTCGTCCACAACTGCGCCGGCTACGTCATCCAGACCGCGCTGGCCGAAGTCTTCACGATGGGCGTCAAGGCCGGCGTCGAGCCCATCGCGCTGTGGAAAGCCGTGCGGCAGGGCGCCGGCGGCCGGCGGCGGACATTCGACGGGCTCGCCGATCAGTTCCTGCCGGGAAAGTTCGAGCCACCGTCGTTCGCGCTGCGGCTGGCGCACAAGGACGTCACGCTGGCGACGGCGCTCGGCCGCGAGCACAAGGTGCCGATGAAGCTGGCCAACGTCACGCTCGAGGAGATGACCGAGGCGCTCAACCGCGGCTGGGCGGAGCGCGACTCGCGCGTGGCGATGCTCCTGCAGGAGGAGCGCGCCGGGGTCACGATCAAGGTGACGGAAGAGGCGATCCGGGAAGCGCTGGCGATCGACAAGACTCCGCCGCGCTGAAGCACGTACTCGACCCGCCTGGCGCAGCGTCGCAGCCACGGCGTGCCTACGCGCCGTGGCTGCAACTCACCCCGAGGGCCTGAGCTTCAGAACGCGTCGGGCGCGGCGGCGATCGCGTCGAGCTCGGCGCGGGTGTACGAGCCGAGGCTCCGGAAGTTGAGCTCGGTGTAGTTCTTGATCCAGCGCATCGCGATCTTGAGCGCCTTGCGATAGCGGTCCTGAGTGTCGACGCCCTGGCGGCGCGCGAGGATGTCGGCGAGCTCCTCGCCGAGCAGGCGCTTCACCAGGGCGAAGTCGTGCTCGGCGCCGGCGTTGGTCTCGCGCGCGCGATGGATGATCCGCTGGGCGATCTGCGCGACCGACATGCGGCCGGTCGCGAGATCTTCCATCAGAGCCGGATGGATGCCGGGCTTGCCCTCGAGGCTGTCGATGCCCTTGGCGCCGCGCCCGCCCAGCCAGCCCTCGACGTACTCGATCAGCATCCGCGCGTTGCGTCGGGTGCCTTCGACGGTGACGGGCCCTTCGGGCGTCCTGATCGCGACCGGATAGTTGTCCGGGTCCGCCATCTGCTCCGTCGGCTTCCAGCCCGAGCCGATCAGCTTTTTGAAGGGATCTCCCGCGGTCTTCATGTGGAAGATGTGCGCGACCCACCCGCGGATGAAGCCTTGCTCGGCTTCCCACTGCTTGTCCGTGCGGATCGCCTCGGCCGCGGCGCGATTGACCTCCGGGTCCGGATTCGGGAGCGCGGTGGCCATGCCGCCGATCGGGACGGCGCCCCGCTTGAGGCTGATCGCGACGAGGCGGCGGAAGATGTTCGCCAGGAACGGCGTGGTCTTGATGTCCACCCCGAAGCGATCCGGCCACACCTGCGCCGGGTCCGTCATGACGAACTCGAAGATCGAGGCCTTGAGATCCCACCGGGCGGCGTTGAGCCCGGCCGCGTACGGGCCGAGCTCGTAGAGCATCTCCTCCATCTCGTACACGCACGGCAGCGACTCGACCAGCACGACGGCCCGGATCGTCGCCCGAGCCAGGAACGGGAGCTGGCGCTGGCTCAGGTCGAAGAGGTCGCGGTACCAGCGCGCCTCGGCCGCGGCCTCGAGCTTGGGCAGATAGAAATAGATGCCCTGGGCCCGGTCGGCTTGCGCGCGCCCGGCGTAGAAGAGCGTGAGCGCGGTGCCGAGGACCGCCGCGTTGACGGGCGCGCCGTCGATGGTCACGTCCGGCTCGTCGAGATGCAGGCCGCGCTCGCGATGCATGAAGAACGGCAGATCGCCGTCGGCGATCTTGTAGTTCCGATTCCGCTCGCGGTCGACGAAGGTGAGCTCGCGGTTCACCGCGGCCAGTCGATTGTGCGCGGAGCGCACGGTGTCGATCAGCCGATGGCCGCCCGAGTCCTCGTCGTCGTCCAGATCGCCGGCGGCGCGCTCGCCCTCGGGCCCGGGGTTCAGCGCGTTGATGAACATCGAGGTGATCGAGCACGGGCCCGAGATCTCGATGCCGGGCTGCTTGAGGTCCTCGGGCACCGGCGGAACCCGCCACGTCCCGGTGGTGGCCTCGCTGGCGGGCGGATGGCTCGGCGGAACGTGCTGTCGGAGCGCGCGCTCGAGCACCGCGAGCCGCCGTGCGCGCAGCTCGCGCGCGCGCGCGTCCAGCTGATCGTGGAGGCGCGTCAGGTAGTCGCAGAAGGCGGGCGTGAACAGCGTCGCCGCCCCTTCCACCGGGGCGAACTTCACTCGCGTCGACACAGCATCAAATCTTTCGCATGGCGACCGCGCGGCTGTCAATGGCAGAATGCCCGCGGCTTTCCGGAATGGTCAGGCGATTCCGCGGCATGGGGAAGGGACGCAAGACCCGCCGCGCCCTCGAGCGCGGCGGCACCGGACCCGCGCAGCGACTGAACGAGACGCTCGCGCGCTGGCCGCGCGTCCGCATCACGCCGATGTTCGGGCGGTGGGGCTACTTCGTGGGTGAGAGGCTCTTCGCGTGCTTTCCGGTGCGCGAGAAGGAGCGCGACCTCTGGATCCGGCTCGCTCACGACGATCAGCGGCGCGCCCTCGCCGACAGCCGCGTGCGCCCGCACCGCCGCTTCTCGCGCAAAGGGTGGATCGAGCTCGACGTCGAGGGCATCGAGGACATGGGGCGCGCCGTGCGCTGGCTCCGGCGGGGGTACACGGCCGCCGCGCACGGCGTGCCCGACGAGGCGGAGGCCGACAGCTAGGAGGTCGCGGCCGTCTCCGCGTGTGCGATCTGTTCGTCCCGCGCCTTTGCGTCGATCCGATCGAACTTGACCAGCGGCATGAGCACCCAGGTGAGCGCCGTCATGCCCGCCGCGATGTAGACCAGAGGCACGTAGCCGACCACGTCGTAGAGGCGCGCCCCCACGTTTTCCGAGAGCTGAGCTCCGAGATTGTAGACCGACGTGAGCGCGGCGAAAAACGTCGCCTCGACGCGCGCCGGGCACGCCTTGGCCGCCAGGTCGAGGAACGCGAGGTTGATGACCATGCTGACGGGACCGAACACGAGGGTAATGAGGACAGCCGATGTCGCGTCGCGATAGACGAGGTAGCCGAGTGTCGAGGCGACGCGAGAGCGGCGCGTAGAGCACGGCGCCGGCGATCTGCGACACCGCGCCCAGAGCAGCCAGCCGGCCGATGAACTGCTGGCTGAAGTTCAGGGTGTCGGTCTGGTAGTAGAGGAAGGCGGGACCGAAGGACGGGCTGAACCAGAAGAAGAAGATGAAGCCCGCGACCAGCCAGATCTCACGGCCGCTGACCGCCGCGCGGATCGCCCGCCACGTCTCGAAAAACGCCGCCTTGTCGGTACGCGCGGGCGTCTCGCGCACGAACGACACGCCCATGCTCAGTGACATGAGCGGGAAGCACGCCGCGAGCAGGAACGCCGCGCGCAGGCTGCGCGTCTCCGCCAGATGGCCGCCGAGCTCGCCCACCAGCACCGACGCCAGCGTGATGCACGCCCACTGCACCGCCTGGAAGGCGCCGGTGAGGCCGCGGGGTCGACCGTTCTCGACCATCATCGCGTCCGTGAGCACATCGGTGAACGCCAGGCCGAGCGCCATCAAGGTGAACAGACCCACACCGTCCACCAGGGTGAAGTCGAGTGGGCCGCCGAGATCGAGCTCCAGCGGCTTCCAGCCGAAGCCGATCCCTGGGATCATCACGTGCACGACCGGCAGCGGCACGGTGAACACGCTGATCGGCCCCTCGGAGATGGAGCGGCTCATCGCCAGGATCAGGCCCGCGGCTCCGGCCATCGCTGTGGTGAGCAAGAAGTAGCTCTGCCGCCGTCGCCTGAAGAGCGGCACGAAGTCGGACAGGAGACCGTAGGCGGGCTTGATGAACCACGGAATGATCGTGATCAGGAAAAAGTCGGCGACCTGGCCCGCGCTGAGCCCGCGATCCTTGAGGATGATCGTGATCGTCTGATTGGGCAGGTACCACATGCCCTGCGCGAAGTAGACGACACCGAACATGACGGCGAGCCGTTTTGCCTCTGGTGTCTTGAACGGGTTGAACCGCTCGAGCCAGGCTCGCATCCGCGCCATGATACCTTTGGTCGCATCGTATGCTCTCCGTTTGTCCTCACGACTGCCCGTCGTGCTGTAGCCTGGTCGTGACCGTCTCGGACGGCCGGTTGACGTCCGTCACCGGCAATCCCGATCATCCGTTCACCCGGGGCGTCATCTGCGGCAAGGTGCGCGAGTACGCCGAGCGCGTCCATTCTCCGCTTCGCGTGCTGACGCCGCTGCGGCGGGTGGGGCCGAAGGGCCGGGCCGAGCTGGCGCCGATCTCGTGGGACGAGGCCATCGCGACGATCGCCGACCGCTGGCGGGCGATCATCGCGCGCGAGGGCGCCGAAGCGATTCTGCCGTTCTCGTACGCCGGCTCGATGGGTCAGGTCCAGTACCACGCCGGCCATCCGCTCTTTCACGCGCTGGGCGCGAGCCGACTCGACCGCTCCATATGCGTCACGACGGCCTACGCGGGCTGGCGCGTGACCGTCGGCGCCATCACCGGCAACGACTCCGAGCAGATGGTCGGCGCCGACCTGGTCGTGCTCTGGGGCGTGAACGCCTCGTACTCGACGATCAACGTGATGACGCTCGTGAAGCAGGCGCGCGCCCGCGGCGCCCACGTCGTCGCGATCGATCCCTATCGCACGCCCACGGCCCAGCAGGCCGACGAGCACTTGATGGTGCGCCCCGGCACCGACGCCGCGCTGGCGCTGGCCGTCATGCACGTGCTGGTGGCCGAAGGTCGCGTCGACCGCGACTACGTGGAGCGCGCGACGCTTGGCTTCGACCGGCTCTCAGAGCATCTGCGAGCGTACACACCGGAAGCGGTCGCGCCCATCGTCGGGCTCGATGCCGACACGATCGTGCGGTTCGCGCGTCGCTACGGCGCCACGCCGCGGACGTTCATCCGGATCGGCATCGGCCTCTCCCGCCACGACAACGGCGCCATGACCTGTCGGACGCTCGCGTGCCTGCCCGCGCTGACCGGCGCCTACGCGGATCCGCACGGCGGCGCGCTGCTCTCGACCGGCGGCGCCTACGGCTTCGACTATTCTGTGCTCGAGCGCCCGGATCTGATGCCCACGCCCGCGCCGCGAATCATCAACATGATCCAGCTCGGGCGCGCCCTGACCGACCCGACCCTGACGCCGCCGGTGCGCTCGCTCTACGTCTACAGTTCGAACCCGGCCGCGGTCTGCCCGGACCAGACGCTCGTGCTACGCGGGCTCGCGCGCGAGGATCTCTTCACGGTGGTCCACGAGCAGGTGTTGACCGACACCGCGCACTACGCCGACATCGTGCTGCCGGCGACGACCTCGATGGAGCACCTCGATCTCTATCGCTCGTTCGGCCAGCTCACGCTTCAGCTCGCGCGGCCGGCGCTCGCGCCGCAGGGTGAGGCGAAGTCCAACTGGGAGACCAGCGGGCTCCTGGCGCGGGCGATGGGCGTCGCTGAGACGCACTACGCGAAGGGCGACGAGGGGCTCATTCGGGAGTTCCTGGCGAAGGGGGACACCAGCGTGCGCGGCGTCACGTGGGAGCAGCTCGACCGCGACGGGTGGGTGAGGGTCAATCTCCCGCGGCCGTATATGCCGTTCGCCAACGGCGCGCCGACGCCGTCAGGGAAAGTGGAGTTTTACTCCGCCTGGATGGAGCGCCAGGGCTTGCCCGCGCTCCCGACGTATGTGCCGCTCGCGGAAGGCCCCGACAATCGAGAGCTGGTGGCGCGCTTCCCTTTGCAGTGCATCGTGCCGCCCAACCGGTTCTTCCTGAACTCCTCGTTCAGCCAGTCGGAGCTCCTGCGCCGGCGTCAGGGCGCGGCCACCGCGATGCTGGCGGCGGGGGACGCGGCAGCGCGCGGCATCCGCGACGGCGACAGCATTCGAGTCGAGAGCCCGCGTGGCGCCGCGCGCTTCACGGCGCGCATCACCGACGCGACGCGTCCGGGCGTCGTGGTCATCGAAGGAATCTGGTGGCATCGCTTCTCGCCCGACGGGCTCGGGGTCAACGTGCTCACCAGCGATCGCGTAGCGGACCTCGGCGGCGGGCCTGCCTTTCACTCCAACCTCGTTCAGGTTTCGAAGGCTTAAGCTTCGTCCGGCGACGGCGGGGCGAGGGCTGGGGAAGGGGTTGCCCGACCACGCGGCACGCGTGCGCGGCTCCCGGGGTGGCTGGGCTCCATCCGGGCGCGCCACTTCCGTCGCCGCTTGGAGGGAACGAGTCGCGCAACCCCTTCCCCAGCCCTCGTCCCGCCGTCGCCTGGCGCTTCGTGCTTCGGTGACGAGCGCGTCGTTGAGGCGTGGGCCGGCGCCGTCGCACGGGAGTTCGCATGCGCGGATCGACGACGAACGTTTAGACTCTGAGGTTCATCATGCGAGGCCGCTGTGTTGGCGGCGCGTTGAGCTTAGGTCGATGTCGCAGCTTCGGCGCGGTCAGGGCCTGCGCGAACGGTGTTCAGCGGGTGCGGTCGATATCGTGGGTGGCGGTGGCGAGCGCGGGGGCTTCGGCGTTCAGCGGGCCGGGCGTCGCCGTCGTGCGCGCGGGAACCATTCTCAGGAGGACGGGGAGGACCACCAGCGCGGCGATGAGGCTCGTGGCCGTGCCGAGGGTGAGCAGGAGGCCGAGTCCGAAGATGCCGCGGTGATCGGCGATCATCAAGCTGCCGAATCCCACGATCGTCGTCAGCCCGCTGACGAGCACGGCCATCATCGTGGAGCGCGCGATCAGGGGACCGCCGTGATCGCGGCCCTCCATGAAGCGCAGGACGATGTTCAGACCGTATTCCGCCGCCGCGCCGAGGATGAGCGGAAGACCGAAGACGTTACCCATGTTGAACTTGAGCCCGAAGAAGTACATCAAGCCGAAGGCCCACATCAGTCCGAGCCCGAGCGGGAGCAACGCCAGGACGGTCTCGCGGATCCGGCGCAAGGTCAGCGCGGTGACCAGGCTCACCAGCAGGATCGCGTAGATCGTGCCCTGCTGGTAGGCACGCTCCATCAGGCCGAGCGCCTCGAAGGTGATGATCGGCGTGCCGGTCACGTCGGGGTCGACCAAGCGGAGGTCGCTGACGAATCGACGCGCCCCCTCGCGATCCCAGATGTCGACGCCCGGATGGATCTGCAGGAGAAAGCGCCCGCGGTCGCTGATGAACTTCGCGCGCAGCTCCGGCGGCACATCGGCGAGCCCGATCGGCTTGGGCGCCAGGTTGTCTTGCAGGCGCTGGAAGCTCCTGACGAAGTCGCGATAGATCTGGTTTTGCAGGTGCGTCAAGGTCGGCGCGCTCACCTGGGGGTCGCTCTGGCGGATCTTCACGATCAGCCGCCCGAGGTCCTCCGCGACGAGCTTGAGCTTCAGCCGGATGTCCCCTTCGGGGGCCTCGTTGCCCGCGATGTCGAAGCGGCGCTTGAGGGTCTCGAGCGCATTGGCGAGCTTGGTCGGGTCCACCGTCGTCGCGCGTCCGATCCGGACGGGGGCGACCAGCGGGGCGAAGTCTTTGATGATCTTGAGCTTCTCCGGCTGATCCTCGGGGATGAGGAGCAGCACCGAGTCGACCTCGGAGACGCTCGGGAGCGCGCGGAATGCCTTGTACTTCTCGCGAAGCTCCTCGAGGGAGTCCGCGCTGGCGAGCGCCGTGAAGCCGGAGCGCCCGGCCGTCGCGAGGATGCGCTTTTCCCAGACGACGGACTCGGTGCCGAACGCCTGGAGGTTGAGCAGGTTGTAGTCGAACTCGATGTAGCGGAGACCCCACGCGGACACCAACGTCAGGGCCGCTGCCATGACCAGGACCGTCTTGGGATAGGAGACGAGACGCTCGACGAACGGCACGTGCACGCGCTCGAGCGCGATGGCGCGCGGAATCATGCCGGCCGGGCGGACGGCGTGCCGGCGGTCGACGAGGACCAGGGTGGCCGGTAACACGGTCATCATCGCGAGCCACGCGAAGATCAGCGCGGATCCGGCGATGAAGCCCAGCTCGCGCACGCCTCGGAAGTCGGTCAGCCACAGGACGTAGAAGGTGCCGGCGGCGGTCACCGCGCCCAGCAGCATGCCGGGACCGCTCCGCGCGGAGGTGATCTCGATCGCCTCCTTCAAGTTCCGGCCGAGGAACAGCTCTTCCTCGTAGCGGAACAGGAAGTAGATGCCGTAGTCGATCCCGATCCCGATCACGATCGAGATGAACATCACCGAGAAGAGCGAGAGGTGTCCGATCACGAGCGTCGCGATGCCGATCGACCAGCAGAGACTCGTGGCGAGGATCACGAGCATCAGCACGGGCTTGCCGGAACGAACGAACGCGGCCAGGAGGAGCGCGAGGGTCAGCGCGAAGGCCACCAGGGTCGCCCGCTCGCTGTCGCGGAAGGCCGCGACCATCTCGTCGTTCTGGAGCGCGGGCTTGCCGGTGACGCCGACGGCGATGTCCGGGAACTCGCGCTTGAGCGCGGCGATCACGCCCCGGATTCCCTCGATGGCACGCTGGTCGCCGGTGAAGCTCCCGCGCTGGCTCTCGGGCTCGGCCAGGATGAACAGGAGGCGCTGGTCCTCGGACAGGAAGTACCCGGCACCGGGATTGTCGGCGCCTGGAACCGCGAAGAGCGTCCCGAACGGTGACTTGTACGGCCCCGGCCGTTCCAGACGCGAGCCGATCAGAGCGACCAGGTCCTGCACGAATTTGAGATCGGCCGCGCCCTTGCCCTCGCTGAGACCGAGGTCGATGAAGTTCGAGACGAACGCGGTCGCGATCTGCGTGGCCATGCCGTCGGCCAGCTGGTCGAGCGTCGGGCGAGCCGCGAACGCCTCCATGAACTCCTGATAGTCGAAGACCGCATCGCGGATGTTGGCGAGCCGCTCTTTCGACAGGTAGAGCAGGCCTCGACCCTCGAACTGCTTGGGATCGATCCGGTAGGCGATCCGCTTCAGCGGGACGTTGTCGGCGCGCAGCTGACGTACGAGGCGATTCGCGTAGATCGTCGCCTCCGGCAGGGACGGCGCGTCCACCACGATGGCGATGCTGTCGAGATCCCCGAACTCGCGCTCGTACTGGGTATAGCGCTCGACGTACGGTCGCCCCGGCGGCAGCAGCGAGCGCGTCGAGGTGGCGAAGGTGAGGGACTGGAGCGCGTAGACGACCGACACGATCGCCATGAGGATAGCGATGAGGACGGTCGCCATGGGCCGCGCGCAGGCGATTCGCACCAGCGCGCGGAGTGGGCGGCCAATCAGCCCGGCGAGCGGCAACCTACTCGTCGCCGGCGATGAACCGCTCGAGCCGCTGCCGGGCGGTGTCGTCGGCCCACTGCTCGGGCGGTGACTTCATCAGGTACGCCGACGGAGCGAGCAGGGCGCCCTTGATACCGCGATCGAGAGCGAGCTTGCAGGCGCGGATGGCGTCGATGACGACGCCGGCGGAGTTGGGCGAGTCCCAGACCTCGAGCTTCAGCTCGACGTTGATCGGCTGATCGCCGAAGCCCGAGCCTTCCAGCCGGATGTGCGCCCACTTCCGATCCGCCAGCCACGGCACGTAGTCGCTCGGACCGATGTGGACGGCGTCGGCCGCCAGCTCGTGCCCGAGCTGCGAACGGACCGAGTCGGTCTTCGAGATCTTCTTGGACGTGAGCCGGTCGCGCTCGAGCATGTTGTAGAAGTCGGTGTTGCCGCCGAAATTCAGCTGGCTGGTCCGGTCGAGTCGCACGCCGCGATCGTTGTAGAGCTTCGTGAGCACCCGGTGGATGATGGTCGCGCCCACCTGAGACTTCACGTCGTCGCCGACCACCGGCAGCCCGCGCTCCTCGAAGCGGCGGCGCCAGTAGGACTCGCGCGCGATGAACACCGGAATACAGTTCACGAACGCGCATCCGGCGTCGAGGATCTGCTCGACGTACCACTTGGTCGCCATCTCGCTGCCGACCGGGAGGAAGTTGACGACGATGTTGGTGTTGGTCTCGCGAAGGGTCCCTGCGATGTCCGCCGTCGAGCCCGGTGCCTTCTTGATCAACTGCGAGAGGTAGTGGCCCAGGCCGTCGTGCGTCATCCCGCGCTGGACCGGCACGCCGAGCGGCTTGACGTCGGCGAAGCGCACCGTGTTGTTCGGCGCCTGGAAGATCGCTTCGCTGAGGTCCCGGCCGACCTTGCACTCGTCGATGTCGAACGCCGCCGAGAACTCGATGTCGCCGACGTGGTATCCCCCGAGCCGGGCGTGCATCAGGCCGGGGATGAACTTGTCGTCGGGAGCGTTCCGGTAATACTCCACGCCCTGGACGAGGGCCGACGCGCAATTCCCAACACCAATGATCGCGACTCTGACGGCTCCCACGGGAGTCCTCCTCAGATAGTGGTCGGTCGAGCAGGGCGTAGACGTGGACGTAAGTCTAGCACGGCATTGGAAATTTTCCGGAAAGTGATGTCGGCGTCGAGCGCCGTGCCGGGCACTACGGGCGGCTCACGGCTGGGACGTCCTCTTCTGCTTTTCCTCTCCGATGAACTCGTCCTGCTTGGTCTTCATCTTCTTCATGAGCTCCTGGAAGGAGGAGGTCGTGATGATCTTGTTGAACTGGGTCCGGTAGTTGGAGATGAGGCTCACGCCCTCGATGACGACGTCGTAGACGAGCCACTTCTCGCCGCGCCGGAGCATCCGGTAGTCGATCGGGATCTCGGTGCCCTGCTTGGTGACGAGCTTGGTGCGGACGACCGCACCCTCGCCCTCGATGGCTTCGCCGACGTACTGGATCTTCTCACCGCCGTAGAGCTCGATCTTCCCGATGTAGGAGCGCTCGAGGAGATCCGAGAAGAGGCCGACGAACTCGTCGCGCTCGGCCTGGCTCCGTGGCGCCCAGTGCCGCGCCAGCGAGCGCTTGGCGGTTTCGGAAAAGTCGAAGATGTCGTTGGCGACCTGGCGAACCGCCCCGCGACGATCCTTCTGGCGTCCATCCTTCTTGAATTCCGGGTCTTCGAGGATTTTGACCGCCCGGTCGATCTGAGCGCGAAGCTGATCGGTTGGCGCGCCGGCCCAGGCGCGATCCGGGCCGGCCAGCGGGACCAGCAGCAGGGCGAAGAGCGCGAGCGCACGGGCGAAACGAGCCATCGATCGAACCTCCTCCGCCTACACCTTGCCGAAGATATATTTCGACAGCAACTCCTCGAAGTCTACAGGTGCCTCGACCTCACGGATCTTTCCGTTGGGCCCGATGATCTTGTCCGAGCCGCCCGGGCTGATCCGGATGTACTTCTCGCCGATCAGGCCCTTCGTCTTGATCGAGGCGATCGAGTCTTCCTGGAGCTTGATGTTTTTCTGCACCCGGAGCGTGACGCGAGCCTGGTAGTTGTCGAGCCCGATCGACTCGACCCGCCCGATCTCGACGCCCGCGATCTCCACGGTCGAGCCCGCCTTGAGCCCCCCCACCGACGGGAAGTCGACGGTCACGACATACCCGCGGCTGCCCAGGAACGAGACCTGGCCCAGGCGGATCGAGAGGTACCCGAGCGCCACGATTCCCAGAATGACGAAGATGCCGACGGCGATGTTGACCCGCGTGCGTTCCATCAGCGTTCCTCCGAATTGTCGGCCTCGCCCCTGATGAAGCGTTGGACGACCGGGTTCGTCGAGGCCTGAATCGCCGCCGGTGGCCCGATCTCGACGATGCGGCCCTCGTGCAGCATGGCAACGGTCTCGGCGATCTCGAAGATCTCGGGGATCTCGTGACTCACCACCACGGCGGTGAACCTGAACCTACGGTGGAGGTCCAGGATCAGGTGGTGGATCGTGTTGACCAGCACCGGGTCGAGCCCCGTCGTGGGCTCGTCGAAGAAGATGATCTCGGGCTCGGTCACCAGGGCGCGGGCGATGGCCACACGCTTGCGCATGCCGCCCGAGATCTCGGCCGGGTACTTGGCGCCCACGCCCTCCAGCCCGACCTGGCCCAGCGCCGCCTCGACCCGCTTGACCAGCTCGTCCCGGGGCGTCCGCACCTTCTCGCGCAGCGGGAAGGCCACGTTGTCCCAGCACGACATCGAGTCGAACAGCGCGCCGCCCTGGAAGACGACGCCGTAGGTGCGCCGCACCTCGTCGAGCGCGCGGCCGCGTAGCCGGGTGATCTCGACGCCGTCCACCGTGATCCGGCCCGCGTCGGGGCGCATCAGCCCGATGAGGTGCTTGAGGAAGACCGACTTCCCGCCGCCGCTTCGACCGATGATGATCGTGATCGTGCCCGTCGCGACCTCGATGGTGAGCTCGCGCAGCACCGCCTGGCGGCCGAAGGACTTCGTGAGCCCTTCGACCTTAATCATCGGCCGTCATTGCAGGATCGACCCCATGAAGTAGTCCCAGACGAGGATCAGCACCGAGGACAGGACCACCGCCTGGGTCGTCGCGCTCGCCACGCCCTCGGCGCCGTGGCCGACGTTGAACCCCTTGTAGGTGCAGACCCACGTCACGATGACGCCGAACGAGACGGACTTCCAGAAGCCCACCATGATGTCGCCGATGTCGACGAACGTCTGCATCTCGCCGAAGTACGTGCCCTCCGACAGGCCCAGCAGCTTCACCCCGACAAGGTAGCCGCCGAAGATGCCCACGACGTCGAAGATCGCGGTCATCAGCGGGAAGGTGATCAGCCCGGCGAGGATCGAGGGCGCGACGAGGTAGCGCATCGGGCTGAGCGCCATGACGGTGAGCGCGTCGATCTGCTCGGTGATTCGCATGATGCCGAGCTCGGCCGTGAGGGCCGAGCCGGCGCGGCCGGTGACCATCAGCGCGGCCAGGACGGGGCCGAGCTCGCGGATGAGCGAGAGGGCCACGGCCGGTCCGAGGAACGCCTCGGAGCCGAACCGGACGAGGGTCAGATAGATCTGGAGCCCGAGCACCATCCCGGTGAACGCGCCGGTCAGGAAGATGATCAGGAGCGAGCGGTACCCGATGAAGTTGATGCGGTCGATGAACGCCCGGGGCTTGAACGGCGGCGTGACGAGCGCGGCGAGCGCTTCGGCGAAGAAGGTACCGAACCGCCCCAGGGACTCGACGACTGCGATCGTCCAGCCACCGACGGCGTCGAAGGGGCGCAGCGCCGGGGCGAGCGGCCGGTCAGGCATGCGCCCGGCGGTAGATTCCCAGCGCCCAGAGCGGGAAGTACTGGGCGTACAAGTGGTACTTCAGGTAGAAGACCCGCGGGAAGCCCGTCCCGTTCCACAACGCATCCGCCCACGAGCCGTCGTCGCGCTGATTCCGTAGAAGATAGTTGACGCCGCGCTCGACCGCGGGGCCGCTCGTGCGCCCGGCCGCGAAGAGGCCCAGCAGGGCCCAGGCGGTCTGACTCGGGATCGAGTCGCCCACGCCGGCGAACGCGTAGTCTTCGTAGCTCTCGCAGGTTTCGCCCCAGCCGCCGTCCCGGTTTTGGTGGCGCTCGAGCCAGCGGACCGCGCGCTGCACGTACTCGTGCCGCGGATCCACGCCGACGGCGGCGAGCCCGCGCAGGACCGACCACGTGCCGTAGATGTAGTTCACGCCCCAGCGACCGTACCACGGGCCGTCGTGTCGCTGCGCGTGGCGGAGGAAATCGATGGCGCGCTGGGCCGGCTCGAAGTCCTTGCGGTACCCGAGGGTGCCGAGGAGCTCGAGCCCGCGTCCGGTCAGATCCTCCGTCGACGGGTCGAGCAGCGCGCCGTGGTCGGCGAACGGGATGTGGTTCAGATAGATACGGTTGTTGTCGGCGTCGAAGGAGCCCCAGCCCCCGTCGGCGCCCTGCATCCCGAGAAACCAGCCGAGGCCGCGCTCCTTGGCCGTGCGCGCCGCATCGGCGTCGAGCCCTTGCACCTTCTCGAGGGCCATCACGACCATCGCCGTGTCGTCGAGATCCGGGTAGAAGTCGTTGTCGTACTGGAAGGCCCAGCCACCGGGCTGCACGTGCGGGCGCTTCATCTGCCAGTCGCCCGCGACGAAGATCTGCCGCGCGATCATCCAGTCGGAGGCGCGGCGCAGCGTGGGGTGGTCGGGCTCAAGATCGCTCTCGACCAGCGCGTTGACCGCGAGCGCCGTGTCCCACACCGGCGACGGGCAAGGCTGGTAGTGGAGCGAGTCACCATCCTCGACGGCGAGCGCCTCGATCTCTTTGAGCTGGCCGAGGACCAGGGGGTGATCGTCCGGGTAACCGAGGAGCCGCATCGCCAGGATCGAGTTCGCCATCGCGGGATAGATCCCGCCCAATCCCCCGGGCACCGCGAGCCGTTCCTCGAGCCAGAGCCGCGCCGTCTCGATCGCGCGCCGGCGGAGCGGGCGCGGCGAGAAGCGCTCCCAGATCTTGAGGCCGTCGTCGACGGCGATGAAGAAGCTCTTCCAGAAGAGACCGCGCCAGCTGAACGGCTCGGGCACACGCGAGAAGCGCAGGCTCGTTTCCTCGCGCGGCACCGGCCACAGCTCGTCGAGCGAGAGATGGGGGGGCAGCCACTTCACCGGCTTTCGATCCATCAGGACGAGCAGCGGCACCAGAACCGTACGCGACCAGTACGAGATCTCGTAGATGTTGAACAGGAAGAACGGACGCGGCAGCAGCATGATCTCGACCGGCATCGTCGGCACGCCGTTCCAGTCGTATTCGCCGAAGAGCGCCAACAAGATTTTCGTGAACACGTCGGCCTTCGCCGGGCCGCCCATCTCGCGGATCAGTTCGCGCGCCGCGACCATCGTGGGATCGCTCAGCGCGACACCGGCCATCTTCATCGCGAAGTAGGCCTTGATCGTGGCCGACAGGTTGGCCGGACCGGCCTCGAAGAGGCTGTAGCCGCCGTCGGGAAGCTGCTGGCTCTTTAGGTAGCGGACCGCCCGCGTCTGGTGGTCACGGTTCACCTGGTCGATGAGATGGCAGAGGAGCAGCTGCTCGGAGGTAATTGTCGTGTTGGCTTCGAGCTGACCGACCCAGTGACCGTCGGGAGCCTGTTGGCCGAGCAGGTGCGCCTGGGCGCGCTCGATCGCGTCCTGCAGGTCCCTCACGGCCGAGATGGTAACATGCTGACTCGATTACGGAAACCTCTCGAATGGACCTCCTGGCCGGCACCGTCACGCTTCGACCGTACGTTTTCGCGTTCCTGGCGGTCTTCATCGCGGCCGGTGTGGCCGATCTCGGCTGGCGGCGTACGCTCGCGTTCGCCGCGAGCGTCTGGCCGGTCGCGCTGGTGGCCGAGCTCTCGTCCACGCGTACCGGCGTTCCGTTCGGGTCCTACGAGTACACCGGCCTGACGCGCGGCCGTGAGCTCTTCATCGGCGACGTGCCCTTCATCGATTCCCTGTCCTTCGTGTTCCTCGCCTACGCGGCGTTCTGCCTAGCGCGGTTGGCGCTCGCCGGTCGCGCCGTGCCGCGTTGGGGGATGGCGATCGCGACCGGCGTGCTCATGATGGCGCTCGACGTCGTCATCGATCCGCTCGCGGTGCGGGGCGACCGGTGGTTCCTCGGGCCGCTCTTCGTATACACCCCCCCGGGCCCGTACTTCGGGGTGCCGTTCTCGAACTTCGTGGGGTGGGTGATCGTGGGCGCCGCCGGGACCTGGGCGTATCTGGCGGTGATTTCAGACGACTCGGGACGACGAGTCTGGCCGGGAGTCGCGTTATACTACGCCGTGCTTGGATTCAACCTCACCATGACGCTTCAGATCGGTGAGTTGCTGCTGGCGGTGATCGGTGCGACCATTCACCTCGTACTCGCTGTGTCCGTCTGGTCCCTTCACCGGAAACCGGGCGTGGAAATGCGTCCGCAAAGCCGAGGTATTCAGCGCTTATGAGCTTGCCTGTTTCACAGATGTGGGCTGTGGCGTCCTATGTCCTTCGGCAGAAGCTCGCCGGTCGTAAACGGTACCCCCTCGTGCTGATGCTCGAGCCCCTCTTCCGCTGTAATCTCGCGTGTGCCGGCTGCGGCAAGATCCAGTACCCGGCGCAGATCTTGAGGAAACACCTGACGGTCGAGCAGTGCCTCGCCGCCGTCGACGAATGCGGCACGCCCGTGGTGTCGATCCCCGGCGGCGAGCCGCTGATGTACCCGGACATCGGACGCCTCGTCAAAGAGCTGGTCGCGCGTCGCAAGTACGTCTACCTGTGCACCAACGCCATCCTCTTGAAGGAAAAGCTCGAGGCGGGTCTCTTCACGCCCTCGAAGTATTTTTCCTTCAGCGTGCACCTGGACGGTCTGCACGAGGAGCACGACGAGGCGGTGTGCCGCGACGGCGTCTACGTCCAGGCGGTCGAGGGGATCAAGGAAGCGCTCCGCCGAGGTTTCCGCGTCACCACCAACTCGACCTTGTTCGACGGTGCCAGCCCGCTGCGGATGCGCGAGTTCTTCGACGAGATGATGAGCCTGGGTGTCGAGGGGATGATGATCTCGCCCGGGTACAGCTATTCGAAGGCGCCGGACCAGGAGCACTTCCTGCGCACCCAGCGCGCGCACGATCTCTTCTCGACGATGCTGTCGAATCCGAAGCGGGGGTGGCGGTTCAACCAGTCGCCGCTGTTCTTACAATTCCTCATGGGCAAGCGCGAGTTCGAGTGCACGCCGTGGGGCAACCCGACCTACAACGTCTTCGGCTGGCAGCGTCCCTGCTATCTCCTCCAGGAAGGCTACGCGGCGACGTTCAAGGAGCTGCTCGAGACCACCCGCTGGGAAAACTACGGGCGGCGGAGCGGCAACGAGAAGTGCCGCGACTGCATGGTGCACTGTGGGTACGAGCCGTCGGCGGTGCATCACACGTTCGCGTCGTGGCGTGGATTCCGCGACACCGTCGCGGCCACCGTCACCGGCCGGTACTGAGCGGGTTGGCCGCATGACGGAGGCGACGACGCTCGAAGGCTGGACGCCGCAGATCGGCCCCGGTCTGTCTCTGGAAGAGGTGGTCGACAAGGCGTTCGACTACCGCGGTAACGTCACCGTGGTGAAGACCGACGGCTCGGAGACCGAGGGCTATCTGTTCAATCGCAACGCCGACGCGCCGCAGCCGTTCGTCCAGATGTTCGACCTGAGCGGCGCGGGACCCCACACCATCTTGTATCGCGAGATCCGGACGATCCGATTCACCGGGCGGGATACGGCGGCGGGCAATTCCTACGCGGCGTGGCTCCGCGCGAAGGAAGCGGCCAGGTCCGCGGCCCGCCCCGAGAAGGGCTCCGGCTCAACGCCCGCCAGGGGCGCGTGACCCGCGTCCTCGTCGTCACCGCGGTCGACCTCGAAGCCCGCGGTCTCGCCCGTCATCTGGGCCTCGCGCGCGTCCCCGGAAGCGAATGGCCGCACTACCGCGGCGGCGCCCTCGACCTCGTCTGCGCGGGCCCGCGAGCCACGTATCTCGACGCCCGCGCCGCGAGCGTCGCGTCGGCCTCGCTCGTGATCTCGGCGGGCGTCTGCGGGGCGCTCTCACCGGACCTCACCGAAGGCGACCTGGTCGTCCCCGCGGTCGTGGTGAGGGCGACGCAGCGCCACGCGACGGTGGTCCTGCCCGAGCTGCGCCGCGCTGGGACCCTCGTGACGGTGGACGAGATCGTGGCGACTCCGGAGCAGAAGGCGCGGCTCTGGGTGGAGACCGGTGCCCTGGCCTGTGACATGGAGTCGGCCCCGATCGTCGAGTGGGCCGCCGGGCGCGGGCTCCGCGTCGCCGTCGTCCGCGGAGTGTCGGACCGAGCCAGCCGCGGCGTCTCCGCAGACCTGGCCGCCGTCGTCGAGCCCGACGGCCGTGTGCGGACGACGCGCGCCGTGCGCGTGGTGCTCTCGCGCCCCCGTGCCATTCCCGAGGCGATGATGCTCATGAGCGGAACGAACGCCGCGCTCAAGTCCGTCGCCGCCGCCCTCGGCCGGATCGCGAGAACGCACGCATGAAACTAATGCAAGCCCTCGCCCAAGACCAGGCGTGTCGGCGCCACGGCGCGAAACCACCTACGCAAGACCGGGCGTGTCGGCGCCACGCCGCGACACCCCCCGCGCAAGACCGAGCGTGTCGGCGCCACGCCGCGACACCCCCCGCGCAAGACCGGGCGTGTCGGCGCCACACCGCGAAACCGCCCGCGCAAGATCGGGCGTGTCGGCGCCACACCGCGAAACCGCCCGCGCAAGATCGGGCGTGTCGGCGCCACACCGCGAAACCGCCCGCGCAAGATCGGGCGTGTCGGCGCCACGCCGCGACACCCCCCGCGCAAGACCGGGCGTGTCGGCACCACGCCGCGAAACCGCCCGCGCAAGATCGGGCGTGTCGGCGCCACGCCGCTCCTGTATCAGGCCACCCCCGGTCCAAGCCGGCCTCATGGCCCCCGCTACAACAGACGCACTGGTAACGGGCGCGACCGGTTTCGTCGGCGCCAACCTCGCGCGCGAGCTCCTGCGCGAGGGCGCGACGGTGCGCGTGCTCGCGAGACCCGGCGGCGACCGGCGCGCGATCGAGGGGTTGAAAGTCGACGTGTTCGACGGCGACCTCGTCGATCCGGCGTCGGTCCGGCGCGCAGTGGAAGGGGCGCGGACGGTCTTTCACGTCGCCGCCGACTATCGGCTCTGGGCTCGCCGGCCCGAGGAGATCTATCGGGCCAACGTCGAGGGAACGCGCGCCGTCCTGCAGGCCGCCGCGGACTCAGGCGTGCGGCGGGTCGTCTACACCTCGAGCGTCGGCGCGCTGGGTATCCCCAAGGACGGCACGCCCGGGACGGAGACCACCCCCGTCGCCTTGGCCGACATGGTCGGGCCCTACAAAGCCTCGAAGTTTCTCGCCGAGCAGGTCGCCCTCGGCTTTGCGCTCAAGGGACTTCCGGTCGTGATCGTGAATCCGTCGACGCCGATCGGCCCTTGGGACGTCAAGCCGACGCCGACCGGCCAGATGGTCGTCGATTTCTTGAAGAACAAGATGTTCGCGACGCTCGACACGGGCCTGAATCTCGTTCACGTCCGCGACGTCGCGCGCGGTCACCTCCTGGCCGCCGAGCGCGGCCGGGTCGGTGAGAAGTACATCCTTGGCAACGCCAATCTGACCCTCGACGAGATCGGCGTGCTGCTGGCCGAGATCGCCGGGAGCCGCGCGCCGCGCGCCCGCATCCCGTATGCCGTCGCCTGGCTGGCCGCCGGGTGCATGGAAGTCGCGGCGCGCGTCACGGGCTCGCCCCCGCGGGCGTCGCTGACCGCGGTGCGCATGGCGCGCAAGCGCATGTTCTTCAGCTCGGCCAAGGCCGTGCGCGAGCTCGGACTGCCGCAGACCGACGTGCGCGTCGCGCTCCGCGAGGCGACCGACTGGTTCGTCGAGCACGGCTACGCCACGCGCGCACGGAAGACCGCATGATCGGCGACCTCGCGGCCCGACTGACCCGGAAGAGCCGCTCGAACTTCTACTACGCGTTCCTCGCGCTCCCCAAGTCTCGCCGGGACGCGCTCTACGCCGTGTACGCCTTTTGCCGGACCGTGGACGACATCGCGGACCTCGGCGACGAGCGCGGCACCGATCGTGCCGAGCAACGCCGGGCGCTCGATCGCTGGCGCCGCGACGTGGCGCTGTGCTACGAGCCCGGCGGCGCCCCGGCCGACCCGATCGCCGTGCGCCTGGCGCAGGCGGTGCGCGCGTTCGCGATTCCGAAGGTCGCGCTGCTGGCGATCATCGACGGCGTCGCCATGGATCTCGAGCGCGTCCGCTACGAGACCGCCGACGACCTCTACCCGTATTGCTATCGCGTGGCCTCGGCCGTGGGGCTGTGCTGCATCGAGATCTTCGGCTACACCGATCCGCAGGCGCGCCAGTACGCGATCGACCTCGGCACGGCGCTCCAGCTCACGAACATCATCCGCGACGTCGGCGCCGACGCGCGCGCGGGGCGGGTCTACGTGCCGCAGGACGATCTACGGAAGTTCGGCGTGACCGTCGAGGATCTTCAGGCCGGCCGGTACACCGAGCAGTTCGTGCGGCTCATGCGTCACCAGGCGGAGGGCGCGCGGCGGTTCTACCACGCGGCGCAGGCGAGCTTCCCGACTGTGGACGCGCGTTCGCTCGTGCCGGCCGAGATCATGGGGCGGATTTACCTGGCCCTGCTCGAAGAGATCGAGGCGCGTCGCTTTCAGGTCTTCGGCGAGCGTGTCACGGTGCCCACCGGTCGCAAGGTCGCGATCGCCTTTCGCTGCTGGGCGGCGGCGCGGTTCGGCTCCGCCGGCTCGGGCGGCGGCCGCGCCGCGTGAAGGCCGCCGTCTACCGCGGCGGCGGGCGGCTCGTCGCCGAAGACTGGCCCAGGCCGTCGATCGGGGAGGGCGAGCTTCTCCTGCGTCTCAAGGGGTGCGGTCTCTGCGGATCGGACATTGCGAAGATCGTCGACCCCACCACGAAGGTCCCGGCGGTGTTCGGTCACGAGGTCGTCGGTGAAGTGGCGGCCGTCGGCTCGGGCGTGTCCACCTACGCCGTCGGGGACCGTGTCGTGGCGGCCCACCACGTCCCGTGCGGCGACTGTCACTACTGCCGTCGGGGCAGCGAGTCGATGTGCGCCGCGTTCAAGGCCTCGAATCTCGATCCGGGCGGATTCGCCGAGTACGTCCGCGTGCCCGCGCCCAACGTGCGCCACGCGACCTTCCGGGTGCCGCCGCAGGTCAGCGACGAGGCCGCGTCGTTCGTCGAGCCGCTGGCCTGCTGTCTGCGCGCGGTCCGGCGCGCCCGCGTTCAGCCGGGCGACACCGCGGTCGTCGTCGGTCTGGGATCGATAGGCTGCCTGTTCGTTCAGCTGCTCAAGCGGGCGGGCACGGCCGTCGTCGGCGCTGACGCGCTGTCCGATCGTGCCGTGTTCGCGCGCGAGCTGGGCGCCGACGCCGGCGGCACGCTCGAGGTCGCCGCGAAAGCTCAGCGCGAGCTCTCCGCCGGTCGCGGCGCCGATCACGTCATCCTCACGGGCGGCGGCGCGGCGGTGCTTCCGTGGACGGCGGAGATCGTGCGGGATGGCGGAGCCATCCACTATTTCGCGGGCGGAGAGGGCGCTGCGCTGCCGCTGCCGCTCGAGACGCTCTATCACCGCGAGCTGACGATCACCGCGACCTACTCGTCGTCACCGTCCGATCTGGCCGAGGCGTTTGGCCTGATCACGAGCGGCGCGATCCAGGTCGAGCGCCTCATCACCCATCGGGTACCGCTGGCGAGTCTGGCGAGCGGCGTCGACTTGATGCGCCGGCGCGAAGCGCTGAAGGTGTACGTCACGCCGTGAGGGCGATGGTCTTCCACGGCCCCGGCGATCTGCGCCGGGAGGACCTGCCGGTGCCGGTGCCGGCACCGGGCGAGCTGGTCATGCGCATCGATGCCGCGCTGACGTGCGGCACCGACGTGAAGACCTTGCGCCGCGGTCACCCCGTGATGATCCCGAAGGTTCCGACGGTCTTCGGGCACGAGTTCGCCGGCACGGTCACGTCGGTCGGCTCGGGCGTCGCCGGCTTCCGCGAAGGCGATCGCGTGGTCGCGGCGAACTCGGCGCCATGCGCGACCTGTCCGTCGTGTCGCGCCGGGCGCCCGAATCTCTGCGAGGATCTCCTGTTCGTCAACGGCGCCTACGGCGAGTTCATCCTGCTGCCGCCGCGGCTGGTGGCGCGCAACGTCGTCCCGCTCGCGGCCTCGCTTCCGGCCGAGCGCGCCGCGTTCGCCGAGCCGCTGGCGTGCGCGCTCCTGGCAATCGAGCGAGCGAGAGTCGAGTCCGGCCAGACGGTGGTGGTGTTCGGCCACGGGCCCCTCGGGTGCCTGCTCGGAATGCTGGCGGCTTCCCGCAAGGCGCGGGTCGTCATGGTCGGCAAGTCCGGCTGGCGCTTCGATCGCCTGAAGGGCCTCGGCTTCGCCCGCTGGCTCGACGCGACGAGCACCGGCAACGTCGTGGAGGTTATTCGCGACATCACCGACGGTCGTGGCGCCGAGGTCACCGTCGATGCGACCGGTCGGCCCGAGGTGTGGGAGCAGGCCGTAGACGCGGTTGGACGCGGCGGCAGCGTGCTGTTCTTCGGCGGCTGCGCGCCCGGCACCGCGATCCGTCTCGACACGCGGCGGACGCACTACGAGGAGCTGACCTTGCTCGGCGCCTTCCACCACACGCCGGAGATGATCCGCCGGGCAGTGGAGATGTTGGCGTCGGGCGCCCTGGTACCCGACAGTCTGATCTCGCATCGGATGGTGCTGGAAGAGGTCGGGCAGGCCCTCGCGCTCATGGCGAAGGGCGAGGCGCTGAAGGTGCTGATCCGATCGTGAGGTCCTGGTCGCGGCTGGGAATCCCACGTCGCGGTGTCGGCATGTCATACTATTTCCGATGAGCAGGGATTCCGATGAGGCAAGGAGCGCCATGAAAGCCCCTATCGCCGAGATCCTCCTGGCCGGGCCCCGCGGATTTTGCGCGGGCGTCGAGCGCGCGATCGACATCGTCGAGCTGGCGCTGTCGGTGTGCAAGCCGCCCGTCTACGTGCGTCGCGAGATCGTCCACAACCGGCTCGTCGTCGAGACGCTCCGCCAGCAGGGCGCGATCTTCGTGGACGAGCTCGACGAAGTCCCGGACGATGCGACCGTGATCTTCAGCGCCCACGGGATCTCGCCCGAGGTGCGCGCCGAGGGGGCGCGCCGCGGCCTGCGCGTGATCGACGCGACCTGCCCGCTCGTGACCAAGGTGCACCTCGAGGCCGTCCGCTACGCCCGCGAGGGCTACTCGATCGTGCTGATCGGCCACGAGGACCACGACGAGGTGATCGGCACGCTCGGCGAGGCACCCGACCGTATCTTCGTCATCGCCGCCGTGGACAAGGTCGCAACGCTCGAGGTGCCGAACCCCGACAAGGTCGCGTACCTGACCCAGACGACGCTCTCGGTGGACGACACGCGCGACGTGATCGAAGCGTTGCGGCGGAGGTTTCCGAAGATCGTCGGCCCGTCGCGCAACGACATTTGCTACGCCACGCAGAACCGCCAGGCGGCGGTCAAACGGCTGTCGAACGACGTGGACCTCCTGCTGGTGATCGGCTCCGCCAACAGCTCCAACGCGATCCGCCTCGTGGAAGTCGCGCGCACGGCCGGCACCCGCGCGCATCTCATCAACGACGTGGGCGACATCCGTCCGGAGTGGCTCGAGAGCGCCCGCCGGGTCGGCATCACCGCCGGCGCCTCGACGCCGGAAGTCCTGGTCACCCAGACGGTGGAGGCGCTGCGAGGGCAGGGTGTGGCGGTGCGAGAAGTGCACGTGGTCGAAGAGGACGTTCGGTTCGCGCTGCCCCAGGAGCTTGCGCGCATGGCCGAGGAGCGCGGGATGACGCTCCCGGCTCGGACCGCGATGCGCCAGACTATTTGAGATGGGGGGCCTCGAAGGGCCCCCCAAGCCCCCCGCGCTCGGAAGCGCCCCGGCAAAGCCGTGGCGCTCCTCGATTTTGCTTGAGGTCATGGGGGCCTCGAAGGGCCCCCCAAGCCCCCCGCGCTCCTCGATTTGCTTGAGGTCCCCGGGGCTCGACGGGCCCCTACGCTTCGCTGGCTAGCCGCGCTGCATTTCGAGGGGGAGGTGCGTGTCGACCAGGGAGGCGCCGCCGTCGGCGTGGATCAGCTGGCCGGTGATCCAGCCCGCGTCCGGAGAGCAGAGAAGTGCGACGACGTTTCCAATATCGGCTGGTGTTCCCATCCGACCCATCGGCGTCCAGCCGCTCGCGTGCCAGGATCGCGCGGCATCGACGGCGGCCTGCGGGAAGCTGTTCAGCACGCTGTCGTCCGTGAGACCGGGACTCACCGAGTTGACCGTAATCCCGTGAGGGGCCAAGGTTACCGCGAAGTACCGCACGAGTGACTCCAGCGCGGCCTTAGCCGATCCCATGGCAACCCACGGCTGCCATGTACCCTTCTGGCCTCCGGGGGCATAGGTAATTGCGAGGATGCGGCCCCCCTGACTCATGATGGGCACGGCCTCGCGGACGCCGACCAAAAACGCCTTGGCTTGAGAGTCCATGGCGTGGTCCCAGGCCTCGAGGCTGATGTCCATCGGCTTCTGGTAGAACTTGGCGGCCTCCGGCCGCGCGTTCGCGACGAAGATGTCGAGTGTGCCGAACGCCTGTCGCACTTCTCCGAACATCCGCTGGACGTCCTCCATACGGGAGACGTCGGCCTGGACCAGGAAGCCATCCGCACCGTGCTTTCGCACGCGCTCCAGGGTTTCCTTGGCGGCCGCCTGGTTGGCGTAGTAATGGATCGCGACCCGGGCCCCTGATTCGGCCAGCTTGACCGCGATCCCGCGTCCGATACCCCGTGATCCCCCGGTGACCAGCGCGTGCTTGCCCTTGAACGACATGGTGTCCTCCTCTGTGCGGAGGACCATCGCCGCGATGACACGGCCGATGTCCTCCATGGTCTGGATGAGCTCCCTGCGGCCGGTCCGTACCTGCTCGACGGTCCCTCGGATTTGTCCGGCGCTCGTCCGCGCGAAGCGAACGACGAAGGTCCTCAGCACTGCCGCGGCGTCCATCACGCGTGCTATATAGCGTGCCCGGCGTTTGCCGGCCGTCACCGCGAACGTCAAATCTCGCGTCAACCCGGGAAGTGATAGGGTGTGGGCCCGGAGGCGGCATGGCGCAGTTGCGACTGACCCTGCTCGGCGGCTTCCAGGCCCGCAACGAAGCCGGTGAGCTTCTGAGCGTGCCCAGTCGCAAGGCGCAGGCGATGCTCGCCTACCTCGCGCTTCCGCTTGGCCGAGCCCACCCGCGCGACAAGCTCGCGGCGCTCCTGTGGGGCGGAATTCGTGAGGAATCGGCGAGGGCGAGCTTGCGCCAGGCCCTGTTCGTGATTCGCAAGACGCTCCAGGCGGCCGACGCCAAGGCCCTCGATCAGAAAGCCGAGATGCTGCGTCTGGATCCGGCGCACGTGGATGCCGACGTCGCCGCGTTCGAGCAGTCCGCGGCGACGGGTACGCCCGAGGGCCTCGCGCGGGCCGCCGCCCTCTACCAGGGCGATCTGCTGGCCGGACTCGCGCTCGACGAAGCGCCGTTCGAAGAGTGGTTCGTGAGCGAGCGCGAGCGTCTGAGAGAGCTCGCTCTGGAGGTCCTCGCTCGCCTGCTCGCCCACCAGCGCAAGGTGGGTGCGCTGGAGTCCGCTGTCCAGACCGCGTTGAAACTGCTCGGGCTCGATCCGCTCCAGGAGGTAGTCCACCGAGCACTTATGGGCCTTTACGCCGAGACCGGCCGGCGCGAGGCCGCGCTCCGCCAGTACCAGCACTGTGTCCGCGTGCTCGAGCGCGAGCTAGGGATCGAACCGGAGGCGGCGACGAAGGCCCTCTACCAGGACATCCTGCGGCAACGGCCACGACGATCGTTCGCGCCGAACGCAGCCGCGGCACGACCCGGGCACCTTGGGGAGCGACAGGTTGCTGGTGTCGAGACGGAGCTCGTTGGACGCTCGCAGGAGATGGAAAACTTGTGCGGGCAGCTTGCCGGCGCGTCCTCCGCCAAGGGGCGCGTCGTCGCCGTGCTCGGCGAGGCGGGGATCGGGAAGAGCCGCCTCGTCGGCGAGCTTGCGGATCGCGCGGCTCGCCGCGACATGGCGGTTCTGATCGGGCGCTCCTACGAGTCGGAGCAGATCCTGCCGTTCGGTCCCTGGGTCGCGGCGCTTCGGGCGGGCCGGCTGGCCGATGACGCCGGGCTGCTCTCAGGCCTCGCGCCCGGGCTTCGTCCGGAGCTCGCGCGGCTCCTGCCCGAGATCGGAACGGGCGCCGCACCCGAGGCTGCAGCGACCGACGTGCGTCTGATATTCGAAAGCGTGACCCAGCTCATCACGTTGCTGACGGAGCGCCAGCCCTTGCTCTGCGTGCTCGAGGATCTGCATTGGGCCGATGAGATGAGCGTTCGGCTGGTCGCCTTCGTGGGTCGGCGGCTCGTCCAGCAGCCCGTGCTCCTCGTGGTGACGGCTCGCGACGAAGAATTGGCTGACGCGCCGGCCCTGCGGCAGGCCCTCGACGATCTGCGGCGCGAGGAGCGCTTGACGTCGCTCACGCTCGGACCCCTGTCACGTGAGGAAACGCAACGTCTCGTCCGCACCGTGGGGCGCAGCGGTGACGAGGACGCGCTCGACCGGCTCGCCGACCAGGCATGGGCGGCGAGCGAGGGGAATCCCTTCGTCGCCGTGGAGACGGTGCGCGCGCACGCCGAGGGCTCGACGGTCGTCCACGGAAGGGGACTTGCCATTCCGGAGCGGGTCCGCGAGATCGTCGGCCGGCGTCTGGAGCGACTGTCCGATCGCGGGCAGGCGCTCTCGGCCGTGGCCGCGGT
>Ga0209267_1000252_pt1 | contig 39570 bp, 29 predicted proteins | sample GraSoiAngelo_137_FD_185894 | JGI IMG/M metagenome (GOLD analysis project Ga0209267, IMG submission 185894) | Grasslands soil microbial communities from the Angelo Coastal Reserve, California, USA - 14_0929_09_30cm (SPAdes) (version 2) | ecosystem: Environmental > Terrestrial > Soil > Grasslands ... | reverse complement strand
TACGCTCTGCGCATGCTCGCCAAGAATCCCGGCTTCACCGCCGTGGCTGTACTGACGCTGGCGCTGGGAATTGGCGCCAATGCCGCGATTTTCAGTGCAGTGAACTCGCTGCTTCTGCATCCGCCGGGGATATCGCAGGCGCAGCGACTGGCCGCGATTCGAGTGCGGTACGAAAAGCTCAACCTAAAGAGCATTGTGGCGTCGGCGCCGGACTACACTTTTGTGCGCGACCACAGAGAGATCTTCGCATCGGCAGCGATGCAGACGGACGGGGGCTTCAACTACACGGGAGGCGATTGGCCGCTGCGGATGCGCGGGTCGCGAGTTACCTGGCAGTGGTTCGACGTATTCGACGCCAAGCCGCTACTGGGTCGTGTTTTCGCCGCAGAAGAAGACCAACCCGGCGCCAACCACGAGGTCGTGCTCTCCTACAACGCGTGGAAGTCCACCTTCGGCGGCGACGCGAACATCGTGGGACGGTCCATCCAGCTCAATCAGGAGCCGTACCGAATCATTGGAGTGATGGGTCCGGACTTTTTGTGGCCTAACCCGACCGACCTGTGGGCGCCACTGGGTCTGAAACCCGAAGACTTCGCGATCGACAACCTGTTCAATGAAAGCTACTTTGTGGTTGCGCGCCTGCAGCCAAACGTGAAGCTCGCGGATGCTACCGCATACTTGAACCTCGTGACGCAGCAAATCTGGGACGATCCGAGAGCACAGGGCTATCCGAAAAATTCGGGCTGGGGAATTTTTGCCATTCCCTTCACTGAATTCGTGTACGGAGACGTGCGCAAGCCGCTGCTGATCCTGCTTGGCGCGGTGGGTTTTGTTCTGCTGATTGCGTGCTCGAATGTGGCGGGGCTGCTACTTGCGCGCGCTTTGGGCCGGTCGAAGGAATTTGCGGTGCGCACGGCGCTCGGTGCTTCTCCGTGGCGGCTGGCGGGCCAGGTGCTGACGGAAAGCGTGCTGCTGGCGGCCGCCGGAATGGTCCTTGGCCTGGCAATTGCGTTCGGTGTGTTGCGCGCGATATTGGCGCTGGCAACGGAGAACCTATTGACGGGCGTGGCGATTTCGATGGATGGGCATGTGCTCGGATTCACGGCGCTGCTGGCTGCGGTATCGGCGCTGATATTTGGCACCGCGCCGGCGTGGCGGATGGCGCGGATCAATCCACAGACAAACCTGAAACAGGGCCGTGGCACTGGTCACGCGACACGGGGCGATCATCGTTTTCGCGACGTTTTGGTGGTGAGCGAACTAGCGCTGGCTCTTGTGCTGCTGGCCAGCGCGGGGGTGTTTCTGAAAAGCCTGGCTAAGCTGCGCGACGTTGATCTGGGATTCAGGCCGCATGGCCTAATGAGTGCAGCGCTCGCGCTGCCGGACCGGGCGTACGAGACTCCGGCGAAGCAAATCAGTTTCCTGCGCAGCGCCCTGGAACGCCTGGCGAATTCGCCCGGCGTGGAGTCCGCGGCGGCGGCCGTGCCGCTGCCGTTCAGCGGTTTCGGCGGCTCGGCGTCGTTCGGAATTGAAGGGCGGGTGTTGCGTCCCGGCGATCCTGGACCGCACGGCGATATCCGACAGGTCAGCCCCGGATACTTCGATACGATGAAGATTCAATTGATCCGGGGACGGACATTCACAGATCAAGATCGCCTGGGAAGCCAGCCGGTAGCAATGATCGACGAAAACCTGGGCCGCCAGTATTGGCCGGATCAAGATCCGGTGGGGCAACGGATTCGCAACGGATCGAATTCACCGTGGAAAACTATCGTAGGCGTGGTAACGCCGGTGCGGCATTCGCAGGTGGCGGGCGATGAGTCCTCCGCCGAAGGCGTGATCGGTGCGGCGAAGGGTGTTTACTACTACCCACTGTACCAGGTCGAATCAGCGGCAACATTTCTTATCGCCAGGACCAACGGCGACGCGGCGGGGCTGGGGGCGACGATTCGCGAAGCGGTTCAGGCCGTCGATCCCGGGCAGCCGATCTCGGATTTGAAGACGATGGACCAACGCGTGACGTTATCGTTGGGCCCCCGGCGGTCTGCGGTAGCGCTGCTGACGGTGTTTGCGGCGATGGCGCTGAGTCTTGCGGCCGTGGGGTTGTTCGGGTTGGTACGATACAACGTGGCGCAGCGGACGCAGGAGATCGGTGTGCGGATGGCGCTCGGGGCCTCGCGAAGGGATGTATTGAAGATGGTGCTGGGCGAAGGCTTGCAGCTAGCCCTGTTTGGTGTTGGAGGTGGGCTGGTGGCGGCGTTCGCCCTCACGCGGGTGATGGGGGGATTGTTGTACGGGGTGAGTGCTACTGATCCGCTGACGTTTGCGGGGATGGCGGTGTTGCTAACGCTGGTGGCGCTGTTTGCTTCGTGGTTGCCGGCCCGCCGAGCGACGCGAGTCGATCCAATCGTCTCGCTACGATATGAATGAAAACAGAAGGAGATTTTGAAGGACTAGGCCAATCCGTTGCGGCGCCGATCCGCTTGAAAGTGGCGCGTTTAAACCGTTGCTTCATCCCTCAGGCCCACGAATAGGTAGCCGGCACCTTTGCAGTTCGGGCATTCTTTATTGCGGTAATATCCGGTTGCTTGACAGTGCGTACATTCGCTCCAATCAAATGTTTTAGTAGCAATTGCGTTAATGCCGCGGCAGCGTTGTTCGCCACTGGCCTTGCAACAACGACCGTTTGCGACCCTCATGTTGTAACCAGCGCCGCCACACTCTGTACAACACGTAACAGGCAGTTCTCGCTTCATTTGCTGATGATACGCCTGTGCTAGTGCGTGCACCTGTTCCATACGGGACACCGCCCGGATAATAGTCGCGTCACCAAACTTCCTGCTGACTAACCCACGTGTTCGGGCGCATCAATTCGGGCAGAATGCTTTAGTTGTCCGGATGGGCTGCAGGCACCGCCGAGTTGCGATGGTAGTTGGGATAGGGCGGCTTATTGTATGTGGGAAGGGGATTTTTCACCAGATCCGAGAGGAGTAACTGAACGGCCCTCTCGAGTTGCGGGTCGTGCCCCTCGCGCATGGCTTGGGGATCGAGTTCCACTTCGACGTCTGGCGCGATCCCTTGGTTTTCGACTTCCCATTTGTTGTTCGGAGTCCAGAATCCGCGGCTCGGCGCGGTTACGATGCCTCCGTCCATGAGATCTTCGCCGGGGCCGAAGAATCCCACCAGGCCTCCCCAGGTTCGCTTCCCAACGAGGAGGCCAATCTTGGCCTGGCGGAAATGCCAGGGCATGGCGTCACCACCCGAGCCTGCATATTCATTGATGATCATCACTTTCGGCCCGCGGATGAGGCTAACGGGAGTGGTCATGTCCTCGCCGTCGCGCGTGGCGCGATAGTTCATGAGCGTGCGGCGCAGATAATCCAAAATGTAGTCCGTGTTCGTCCCGCCACGGTTGAAACGCTCATCAACCACCGCTCCTTGCTTTCCCGCCTGGGAGAAGAAGTAACGATTGAAGAATGTGTATCCACTCGAGGCAGTGTCGGGCAAATAGACATAAGCCAGTTTTCCAGCGCTGAGCTGCTCCACTTTTCGGCGGTTGTCCTCCACCCACGCCAGTTGTCTGAGTCCCCCTTCACTCTCGACGGGAACGACCGTCACTTCGCGTGAACCTATGCCATCGGGATTCGGTCCGACGCGCAGAATCACGGATTTGCCAGCCGTTTCTTCGAAGAAACTGTAGACCTCATCAGTGCTGCGGAGGTCATGCCCATTCACCGCTAGCAAGTATTCGCCTTGAGTGACGTTTACACCAGGCTGCGTCAACGGCGCGTGCAATTGCGGATTCCAATTCTCGCCATCATAGATGCGTGAAAAGCGGTAGCGGGCGTTGTCAATCTGGTAGTCAGCTCCGAGGAGCCCCACGGGGATGCGTTTCACATCCGGGCCGTCGCCACCGGCAACGAACAGATGCCCCACCGTAAGCTCGCCCATGGCTTCTTGAAATATGTAGTTCAAGTCGGACCGCGAGGCGATTGCAGGAAGATAAGCGGCGTACTTTTTCTCAGTTGCTGCCAGGTCGAGACCGTGGAAGCTGGGGTCATAGAAGAAATCGCGCTCGAACCGAAACGCCTCGTGATACATCTCGTTCCATTCCGTGACGGGCTCGACGCGCACTTCCATGGAACTGAGATTCAATGTTTTTGCGTTCGAAAGGCCGCCACCTCCCGCCAATGCGCCCGAACTTGGGCTACCTGGACCTGGTGCGGGAGGAAGCGGCGCAATGACCCAGGTTTGTGGGGGCGGGGTGTTTCCGCCAGGCTGGGAGTCGTTAGGCTGGCGGTATAGAATCTTCTCGCCATTCGCCGAAACGTGGAACTCGAGAATGTTGTCGAGCAGTTTGTCAATCTTTCGCGTCTTAAGCTCAAAGCGGTGAGCCGTTAGTGCGCTTGGTCCACTCAGAGGCTCGACTAACGGCCCTTCCACGACGAAAAGCACGCCTTCTTTTCCGGAAACTATTTCCGTGTAGTTTCTTGCCGGGATCGGAAGCGCCAGGATACGCTGGCCGATCTTTTCAAAATCCACCTTCACGGGCTCCGGGAGCTTGGGCTTCTCCTGGCTTTGCGGTTTCGAGGAATCTGATTTCGTTTCGTCCGGTTTGGACGCTTCGGATTTGGCGTCGGGCTTCGCTTGCCCTTCTTCATCGCTTTCCGGCGCGAGTGGAGAAGGCAGATCCTTGCGCAAGACTACGATATAGACACTCGTAGTCACTGGCCGGTCCAGGCTGAGCATGGAAGTGTCCAACGTCGGACCCGCGTCGGTGCTGGCCAGGAAATAAAGATACTTGCCGCTCCTGTCAAAGATCGGCGAGAACGATTCGCTCATGCCGTCCGTCACGCGCTGGCTCTGACCAGTTTCCAAAGAATAGAGAAAAACCGAGCGCATGTGACTCACTTCTTGTTGCGTGTAGGCTAGCCACTTGCTGTCTGGTGACCACGCAGCTTGGAAAATTTGCTGTGGCCCGGTGAAGCGGTCATGAAACACTTTCACGGGCAATTTCTTTTCGAGATCCACGTACCACAAGTTCAGGCGCTTGTCGGTATAGGCCATCTTCTTGCTGTCCGGCGACCAGGTAGGAAAGTAGAAATATGAACCAGGAGTGCCGAGGCCGATCTTTTCTGGCTCGCCCTGGCCATTTTGATTCTTGATGTGCAGTGCATACTCGCCCGATTCATCGGAAAGATAGGCAATTTTGGTCCCGTCGGGGGACCACGCGGGAGAACGTTCATCAATGCCAGGCGAATTGGTCAGGTTGCGAATATCGCCCTTTTCCGCTGGGACAGTCAGGATTTCACCGCGGGCTCCAAATACGGCGCGTAAGCCGGTTGGCGAAATGTCCGAGCTCGAGATTCTGTTTGCCACATTCAAGAAGCGCGTCCGCAAGTGCGGCAGCTCGCCTGAGATGCGGATCTCAACTCTGTGCGCGGTGCCAGATTTCAAGTCGTAGAGCCAGATGGCGCCGAACTGCTCGATGACAATCGCGTCCGGCCCGGCGCTGGCATACTTAAAATCGAGCCCGTCGTTTTTCAGCGCCATCGACACAGCTTTCGACTGCGTGTCGTAACTCAAAAGAGACATTGGACCGTTGCGGTCGGAGAGGAAAAAAACACGGTGATCCACCCACATCGGGTTGAAGTCGTTGGAATTATCGCGCGGAACCGGGGTCACGCTGGAATCCGATAGCCTGACGATCCAAATAGGCGAGGTTCGGCCGCCACGGTAGCGCTTCCAGATCTCGAAGGCGTGGTCCAGCGGAACGTAGGCGAGTTCCTTTCCGTCGGGCGAGTAGGAGCCTTCGGCGCCGATTGGCAGAGGCAGTTGAGTTGGAAATCCGCCGTCGCGCGAGACCGTGAAGAGCTGGGAAGACCTGGAGGCGCTGTTGCGGGCCGACCTAAAAAGCACTTGCTGACCATCGCGCGTCCACCCGATTACTAGGTCTGGGGAGGGATGGTAGGTGAGGCGTCGCGGAGTGCCTCCTGTTGCGGGAATTATATATACGTCAGAATTTCCGTCGTAGCTTCCGGTGAACGCGATCTCATGACCATCGGGCGAGAAAATCGGGCCAGACGCGGCACCATTGCCTGCGGTGAGACGCACAGCTACTCCGCCGGCGCGCGGAACGCTCCACAAATCTCCCGCATACTCGAATACGATTTTGGTCGAGTTGACAGTAGGGTGATGCAAAAGCTGCGGAGGATGTTCATCCGCCAAACAAATGCGCGCCAGCATCAGCGTGAACAAAGCGGCCGTCCATCGGAACATGCGCATTACCACCTCATACTTTCGGGCACCGTTTACTTCAACATCTTGCGGAAGGAACTGGTTCCGATGCGCGCCAGTATACATTCGAAGCAGGTATTTTGTGGCTCGAACCGGGCGGATAGGCGAGAGGCGGCATCCATTTTTCGGGTGGCGCGAGCGAAGGGTGTCACTCTAGCGACTATCGGCGCGCTGATTGGGGCCATTGCTGTCGAACACCGCGCCAGTGTGTGCATTCTCAACAAGGACTTTTCCAGGATTGCCCGAATAATCGGTCTTGTACTGCCACGCCCATAGATGGACGAGGGAATGATGCCCGTGACCCGGATGGATAGTTTGCTCGCACGGCCGATAGGAGAGGAATCTTATCAGTGGAGACAGTTTGCCACAGCTGGCGACATGTTTCCGCGTGGCCAATGACCAATTTACGTGCCACAGTTAGCTTGGCGATTAGAGTTCCCGGCGGCATCGCCAGTCAAGGGTCGCAACGCATTGCGAGCGGCCAACAAACTTAGCACGGCCTGCATGCCCGCCGAGCCGCCAATGCGGCCTTCTAACTTTGGGGCAACCGCCTCATTGTTCTCACGCAGCACCAGATTGCATTTGTCCTGGACTTAAGTGGAATCCGCCGGTCGCCTTCTTCAGTTGCTAAGCCAGCCTGGCCTCGCTACGTTAAGAGCTAGTTGACCCGCAGATGCTTCCGGTGAGAAGAGTTTCATCGTCCTTGCTCAGGCGATGAAAATTGTTTTCCTCCGCGCGCGGAAAGGCAAGTGGTGTAGAATGCACCGCGTTTTCGAACCTCATGAGGCAATCCGCTCAGTGAGCGGGGACAAGCTCCGAAGATCCGGGTGCGTACGCAATAACCGCGCACCGGCAGCACCGGAGCGTGGCGGAAAACGATGAAACGCAAATCTCATGTAATCGCGGCCTTTTTCGCTCTTCTTACGGGGCTGGGGATCATTTCTGCGGTCCTCGAAAAGCGGGCAGCTGTCGCCGCCGCTGGTGACGAGGTGCCGCAGTTTGAAGTGGACCCCTTGTGGCCGAAGCCGCTTCCGAACCATTGGATCCTGGGCATGACCGTCGGCGTAGCCGTGGACGGCCAGGATCATATCTGGATCGTGCATCGGACGAACACCTACGAGCCCATGGAAATTTACGCCACCGCGAAGCCGCCCGCGGCGGAGTGTTGCGTTCCGGCTCCGCCCGTTCTTGAGTTCGACGAAGAAGGCAACCTCATCGGGCACTGGGGCGGCCCGGGCGCGGGTTACGATTGGCCGGATTCGAACCACGGGATCACCGTCGATTACAAAGGCAACGTTTGGATTGGCGGTAACAGCCGCGGCCCCGATCCCAAGGCTTACCACGACAACATGGTCCTGAAATTTACGCAGAGTGGCAAATTCCTCATGCAAATCGGCCATCCGGGCAAGAGCCTGGGCAGCAATGACACCGAGAACTTGAAGGGACCCGCGAAATTGTTTGTGGATAAAGCTACCGATGAATTGTATGTCGCCGATGGTTACGGCAATCACCGCGTGATTGTCTATGACGCGGAAACCGGAAAATACAAGCGCCACTGGGGCGCCTACGGCAAGAAACCCGACGACACCAACCTCGGCCCCTACAATCCGGACGCGCCGCCTGCCCAGCAGTTCCGCACGCCAGTTCACTGCGCAGAGCTTTCGAATGACCGCCTGCTCTACGTTTGCGACCGTCCAAACGACCGCATCCAGGTGTTCAAAAAAGACGGCACTTTTGTAAAAGAAGCCTTCATTGCCACAAAAACTCTCGGTGACGGATCGGTCTGGGACATCGCCTTCTCCAAGGATCCCCAGCAGAAATACATTTTCCTGGCCGACGGCTCGAATGAGAAAATCTACGTGCTGCTCCGCGATACACTTGAAATCCTGACCAGCTTCGGCGACGGCGGGCGCCAGCCCGGCCAATTCTATGCCGTGCACAGCATCGCCGCCAATTCGAAAGGCGACCTCTTCACCACCGAGACCTATCGTGGCCAGCGCGTCCAGAAATTCGTTTACAAAGGCATGGCCCCGGCCACGAAAAAAGACCAGGGTGTCGTGTGGCCAAAGTCCAGCAGGTGAGCCGCCCAATCAAGCTCATTCCCCGAAGGAGGGCATCATGCAAAGAGTTGTACTGAGTTTTCTGGCATTCGCATTCGTGTTGGCGATTGCCATTCCGACAAGTTTGCCGGAGCAAACGGCAAGTCCTGCTCCGCACCTGCCACGCGGAACCGCCACGGACGTTAGCAGCGCAGAAGTGCAAGCCATGGTGCAAAAGACGGAGGCGGATCGCGTCAGCGATCAAGCCATCCGCGTTGTGAGTGTCAACGGTGAATACAATGTCAGCATCGGCGTTGTCCATCGCGCTAAGACTTCCGGCAAAGACGCTCCCAGCGGCATCGAGCACAGCCAGATCACCGAGGTCTATCACGTGATTGAGGGGAACGGTACTCTTGTAACGGGCGGGACACTGGAGAATCCAAGGGAGGTTCCGGCGGAGAGCCCAGTCGTAAAAGTGCTCAACGGCCCCAGCACGGGCGGCACTGCTATTCAGGGTGGCGTGAGCCGCAAGCTCGCTCCCGGTGACGTGGTCATCATTCCGCCAAACACTCCGCACTGGTTCAGCGAAATCGTCACGGACCAGATCGTCTACCTTGTTGTGCGGGTCGATCCCCACAAAATATTACCCGCGGGCTACACCGCCAAGTAGGCGGCACTCCCATGCCTCGCATCTTTGTCGCGTTGCTGGCCAGTCTATATTTGTTTTTTCCAAGTAGCGCAGCCGCGCACGACATCCCGAACGATGTCATCGTCCAGGCATTTGTCAGATCGCAGGGCAATCGGCTCCATCTCCTCGTGCGTGTTCCGCTCAAAGCCATGCGCGATATCAATTTTCCCGAGCGCGGGCCCGGCTATCTCGATCTCCGTCGAGTCGGAGACGTACTCCCCGGCGCCGCCACGCTCTGGATCGCCGACTTCATAGAAGTCTTCGAAGGCGATTCCCGCCTTTCGAAACCCCAAATCCTTGCGACGCGCATCTCGCTTCCGTCGGACCGCTCCTTCGCTTCTTACGAGGATGCGTTGGCCCACATGGCCGGGCCGCCGCTTTCAAACGACACAAGCGTCTACTGGGACCAGACCATGATCGACGTGTTGTTCGAATTCCCAATCCAGTCGGAGCAATCCCGGTTTTCCATCCACCCGGCGCTTGCGAGGCTGGGCCTTCGCGTGGTCACTGTTCTTCGGTTTCTGCCGGCCAGCGGCGGGGTTCGCGCTTTCGAATTCATCGGCGATCCCGGCCTGGTCCGGCTCGACCCGCAATGGCACCAGGCGGCCCTCCGCTTTGTGGACCTAGGATTCTTCCACATTCTGGACGGCACCGACCATCTGCTGTTTCTGCTTTGCCTGGTGATCCCCTTCCGTCGCCTCGGCGCGCTCATCCCGGTCGTTACCGCATTCACCATCGCGCATTCCATTACGCTGATCGCCTCGGCCTACAACCTCGCACCGAATTTTCTCTGGTTTCCGCCGCTGATCGAAACGCTGATTGCCATTTCCATCGTCTATATGGCGCTCGAAAACATTGCTGGTGACAGCACCCTACAGCGCCGCTGGATGATGGCCTTTGGCTTCGGCCTGGTACACGGATTTGGTTTCTCGTTTGCCTTGCGGGAGTCGCTGCAGTTCGCCGGAGCGCATTTGCTGACCTCGCTGCTGTCCTTCAATGTCGGCGTCGAACTAGGCCAGCTCGTAGTGCTCATTGTGCTCATCCCCGTGCTGCAGCTCTTCTTCCGTTACGCTGTTGCGGAACGCATGGGCACCATCATCCTGTCGGCGTTGGTCGCTCATACCAGCTGGCATTGGATGCTGGACCGCGCACGCGTCCTTGGTCAATTCCGATTCGAATGGCCGGTCCTTACCGCCGCCTTGTTGGCCACGGCGTTCCGCTGGCTGATAGTGCTTTTGTTCTCGGGAGGCATGCTGTGGTTTTTGCAGCAAACATTTCAACGCTGTGTGGAACGCGGCAGGATGACCTTCTTTGGAAAATTTAGAATAGGGGTCGGCTCCATGGCGAGATCGGTGCTCAGTGGTGGTTACCGAGAAGGGGGCCGAGGTCCGTGATGCGGACCGCGCCACACGCGCCGGGCGGATTGGGCTTTTTGGTTTGAAGCTGTCACCGCCATAAACCGCGCCGGGATTGTGCAAGGTAGGCGGCCGGGCGAAGGGATGACGCTCGCATCATTGTGCGGCGAGTTTCTTTCCTCGCACACTTCAACGTGATCCGCCAAGAGCCAACGCTGCCCGCGCAGCTGGGTGGATTATGGTCGGGGGAGATCCAGCAGCATCACATCCGAGTGCTCCTGCGCTCGTTCAAGGACAACTTCGCGGCCGTCTGGCGAGATGTCGAAGTCGCGAATGTCGAAGTCGGGAGTGAGGTTGGTCAACTGCCGCTCGGCGCCCGTCTCCAGGTCGATGAGCCAGAGATTCTTATGTTGAACCTCTCCTCGCAGCAGCACGATTGCCCGTCCCCCAGGCAGGAATGCCAGGTGTCGAGCTCCCCGAGTCAGGGTCAGAGCCGGCAGGGGATGCGCTGCGGCCTGAGCCGTGACGGCTTTCACCGAAAACGTGGTGCCGATGTCGGGTCCCGAGTAGACCACGAAGCGCCCGTCGGGCGCCCACGCGGGATCGACCGAGTACTCCTGGACAAAAAGAGCGGGGGAGCGACCATCGACCGGTACGCGGAAGAGGTGCGGGACGCCGTGATCGTCCACCGCCGAGGTGATCGATTGGCCGTCGGGCGCCCATGCCGGAGAGCCCTGCAGGTTGAGCGAATCGGTCACAATCCGCGCGTTCGCCCCGTCGGCCTGCATCACGTACAAGAGTGTCTGCCCGTGTTGCCGGACCGAGAATGCGACATACCGTCCATCGGAGGAGATTGCCGGGCGGCCAAGGACCCGTGCTCCCTGACCACTCCACAACTCCGTGCCAGTGCCGTTGGCGAGCTTCCAGATACTCTCGCTCGTGCCGGTGGCAGAAACTACAGAAGATAATCTGGACCCAGCCGTGGGGAGAACCCTGTGCTGGTCGTCAGCGCGACTCGAGCAGCCGACCCAACGGTGGGTGAGGCAGCGATCCGCAAGCGCCAGAGATTTCTCTTCGGACTTGCGCGCGTGACAACCAGACGGCGACCGTCAGCACTGGCCGCCAGCGACGTGTACCGGTCAAGGCCAGACGTCAGCCGGTGAGGAATACGGCGCTGGACGTCCACGCTATAAAGCCACGGCCCCGAACCATCAGGATCGCTAGCGAGGTACATCAGCGTCCGCCCATCCAATACGACCGGATGACTCACGCGCCCAAAGTGCGAGGTGATCCGCTCCGGGATCCCGCCGGCTGGAGTGATACGCCAGATGTCCAATTTGTCTGGGAGGGAGCCCTGAACGAAGTAGATGAATGCAGCGTCGGGCGCCCACAAAGGATAGTGGAAAGCAGGTCCCGCTGCCCGCTGGTGAAGCGCATCAGTGAGACGGACTGCAAGCCACCGGTGGTAGAGACGAGTTCTCCAATGCCCGTGACATCGCGCATCGGGCTCGCGCGTCCAGGGCTCGCAGACACGGTTGTGAGCTGTGACGCGTTGTACTCGTCTGGGGCCGCTTCATACCGTCGTGGCCACTATTTGACAAAAGCTGTCGCAACTGGTGGCCCAACCACACCCAATGGCGTACTTTGCCGACGACTGGCGCCTCTTCCGTCACAGTTTCACTGTGAACTACTTCCAACATACCTGTACGTACTGGCGTACTCAGGAGTGGATTTCACGGCGTTCCGATGTCGAATGCGCTGTTTCCAGCCGCTGGTCTTCTCCCGGATGCAACGGCTTGAGGCGAAAGAATGTTGAGCAAGCTCGTGTCGCTGCACTACATGCGCTGTTTATGTGCTTAGAGTTGGCCACTGAAAAAATAAGGAACAGATTTCATTCCGCCATATACTCAAGACTTTGTCTTCCATCCATTTCAGTGGAGGTGCCAGATGGATTTTGACGTAATCGTGATTGGCAGTGGTTTCGGTGGCGCTGTTACTTCGTGCCGTCTGGCCGAAAAGGGCAAGAAGGTCTTGGTGCTAGAGCGCGGCAAGAAATGGGACCGCACCACCTACCCTCGAGAACCGCAAGACGAGTGGATTTGGAGCCACGTGGACCCCGAGCAATACCACGGCTGGACAGATTTGCGTCGCTTCAAAGGTATGGCAGTAATTGCTGGAGCCGGTGTGGGCGGGGGATCCCTGATCTACGCTAACGTTTCCGCAGTTCCACCAGAGTCCGTATTTGAATCTGGCTGGCCTCCGGAGATCACCTTCGCCGTACTTCAGTCCTACTACGCGACCGTCGCTGACGTTTTAGACATTCACGAAGTGCCGCAGAATCAGTGGAGCCCCCGCGTTCGCTTGATGAAGGAGGCGGCAGACAAACTGGGGCAGAGCCAGCGTTTCCGCCCCGCCAAGCTCGCCGTTTCATTTGACAGCAATCTCGTCTATGACTTCGATACCGAGCCCAACCTCAAGAACAGCAAGCGCTTCACCAACAAGCACGGCGTAGAGCAGGGAACTTGCGCCCATTTGGGAGAGTGCGATATTGGCTGCCGAGCAGATGCAAAAAACACTTTAGACAAGAACTATCTGCATATTGCCGACAAGAATGGAGCCGAGATTCGCCCCCTCCATCTGGTCACCAAAATTGAGGCCATCGCCGGCGGTTACCGCGTCTACCACCAGGAATTCAAGAATGGCGGCTCCGTTCCGGGTTCCACCACGGCTGAGCGTGTGATCCTCGCCGCCGGATCGATGGGTTCCACGGAACTTCTGCTGCAATGCAGGGACATTCACCGTACCCTGCCTGGTCTCAGTCCTTCCTTAGGCAAACACTGGAGCAGCAACGGCGACTTTCTCACGCCAGCGATGTATTTGCGTCGCACGCTCTGGCCCGATCGCGGAACGACCATTGGCGCAGTGATCGATTACCTCGATGCCAGCGACAACGGGAAGACTTACTGGATTCAAGACGGCGGCACCCCCAACGTGATGAACAAATATTTTGAAGCTTTGCTCAACCGCGTACGAAAACAACCAAGTGAAAGCCATCTTCTTGAAGGGTTCAATATGAAGTCCCTGCTCCAGCATTTGACTTTATTTGCCGCCAATTTCGACGTTTTCAAGCATATGATGCCCTGGTTCGCTCAAGGAGTCGATGCGGGGGATGGCGAATTATTGCTAACCAACGGAACCTTGGATTTGAAGTGGGACATCACGCGTTCGCTGCCGTTGTTTAAAACCATCGAAAAGCGGCATCATACACTTGCGGAGGCTACCGACGGCCATCCGTTTCCCTTGCCAACTTGGGCACTTTCACACGAACTGATTACTCCGCATCCCCTGGGAGGCTGCAATATGGCCGCGACGCCCAATGACGGCGTCGTCAATCACGAAGGCGAAGTGTTTGGATACAAGAATCTCTACGTTGCCGACGGTGCAATTATTCCCAAACCGCTGGGTGTAAATCCCTCGCGCACGATCAGCGCCCTTGCGGAGCGAATCGCCGATCGTATGCGGGTGTAGGTCGTGAAGCGGCCGGTGGGAGGAAAGCGTACGGCCTGTTTCAGTCTGATCGCAGCGCCTGCATGACGTCGACGCGTGCGGCGCGCGCCGCCGGCACCACCGATGCAACCACTGCTGCGGCCAGCAGCACGGCCGCCGAGCCGGTCACCGGCACGGCACCCGGCATGTGCACGTCCTGGAAATAGCTGCCCGCCAGACGCGCCAGCGCGAACCCGCATACCGCGCCTGCCGCGACGCCGGCCGACGCCATCACTGCGCCCTCGGCGATGACACCCGTTAGGAGATGCCGGGGCTGCGATCCGATCGCCAGCCGGATACCGAATTCACGTGTCCGCCCACTGACCGAAAATGCCAGCACGCCGGCCACGCCGACCACCGCGATTGCCAGGGCGACGGCGGCGAAGCCGCCGAACACTAGCGTGTTCAGCCGGTCTGGCGTGAGCACCTCTGCGCGGACGTCTTCGAGCGTCGCCGCGCGCTCGACCGGCTGGTCCACGGACATGTCCCGGATAATGCGAGTGATCGGGGTCACCAGAGCGTACGGATTCGCGCTTACGTGAACGAACAGACGGCCTCCCCAAATCTCCTGCTGCTCGAAGGGGTGGTATACGGTCAAGGTCGGGCCCGGCACCACGTGTTCGTCGTCCACGTCGGCTGCGACGCCGACGATGCGCCGGGGTGCCGCGCTGATGTCGATGAACTTCATCACCGGATCGGTCCACATAATGTGGCGGTTAACCGCATCCTGATTGGGAAACATCCGCTGCGCCAGACTCTGGCTCACGATGACGACCGACTCACCGCCTAGGCGATCGGCGTCGTTGAAGTCGCGTCCGGCGATCATCGGGACGCCCAGGGCCGCAAAAAATCCTGGCGAGATGGTCCGCAACTGCGCTCGCGGATCTTCTTCGCCGGACGCCCGCACGTGACCGTCCGCCGAAAACTCGAAGCCGGGACCGAAGCTGCCGGCGTCGCGCCAAGGAACGACGATGCCAAAGGCGACGCGATCCACGCTGGGCAACTGCGTAATGCGCCGCATGGATTCTTTGTAAAAAGCGGTGATCTGATCGGGCGTCCGTCCGTAGGAAATCGCCGGTACGTTGATTGCGAGCACGTGGCGCGTGTCGAGGCCGGTCTGCGCGGTTTGCAACGCGAGCAGTGTCTTAAGCAACATGCTGGCGCCGGCCAGCAGCACGAAGGACGCTGCGATTTGAGTCACGGCAAAGACGCGTAGCCGGCGACTCGTGCTGCCAGTGATCCGCAGACTGCCATTCGATAGGCCCAATCCATTCGACGTATCGGCCGACGGCAGGTGCGGGACATATGCCAAAAGCACCGCCGCGGCGACCGCCAGCACCGCTCCGACCCACAGCATGCTGGAGTCCACCGTCAGATCCAGCGCTCGCACCGAGAAGCGCGCCGCGTACCGGGCCAGGATGGCCACCATCGGCCGCGCGCTCAGCACTCCGAGTGTCGCTCCAGCTCCGCAGAGCAGCAGGCTTTCGGCCAGCAGCGTACGCCGCAGCGCGCTGCGGCTTGCGCCGAGCGCCGCCCGGATCGCCAGCTCGCCTTCGCGCCGAACCGTCCGCGAGAGAATCAGGTTGGCAACGTTGGAACACGCAATGACGAACACCAGCGCTGAGGCAGCCAGCAGCACCAGCAGCACCGTCCGCGCGCGCGAAGTGATCTGGTCGCGCATCAGCACGGCGTCGATCTGGAAGTCCGCTTTCGCCGAATACGCTTCGGGGTGTTCTTTAACGATCGCCCCATGAACGGCGCGCAGCTCGGCGCGCGCCGACGCGAGATCCGCGCCGGGAGCGAGCCGGCCGAATAGCTCAGTCATCCGATGGACGCGGCCGGTCACCATGGTGGCTGACAGATGATGCGGGCTGGTCACCACGTTGGCGATGATCTCGGTCTCCGCCGGATACGGTACCGCCGGTTCCAACACGCCGACGATAGTGGCCGAGCGCGTGCCGAGCCTGACCGTTTTGCCGAGAACGGACGGATCGCTGTTGAGCCCGGTCTTCCAGAAACGGTAGGTCAGCACGGCCGCGCCGGCGGCGTTGGGGCCATCGTCCCGCGCGTCGAGCAGTCGGCCAAGCACTGGGTGCAGCCCCATCACCTCGAAATACGATCCGCCGACGACGCCGGCACGCACCTCGCGCGGCTCGCCAAGGCCGACCATGGTGAAGCCGATGGTGGAGAAGTCGCCGAACGCGCTCAGCGTTTTGACGCGTGCGCGCAGATCCTGAATTTCCGGCACGGAGAACGCAACGTTGTCGGCGCCGATGCCGCGCGCACTTTGGCGGATGTAGATCAGCCGGTCCTCGTCGCGGTTGACGAGCGGCCGCAGCAGCACACCGCGCACCACGCTGAAGATGGCGGCGTTGGCGCCGATGCCCAGCGCCAGCGTGAGCACCACGGTGACGGCAAGCCCCTTGACACGAGCAAGCGAGCGGACCGCGTATTTCAGATCGCGCAAGAGGGTCAGGAGGAACTCGAGGAGTTGTGAATCTTGCGTGTGGTCTTCGGTCATGATGATTCCTCCTTTGATTCTGCTGCTAGATATGCGTTGCGACGCTCTAAGCTTTGTTTCCAGCCCGCTTCCATTCCCGGGAGATCCGCAGTGGTCTTAGCAGTGCTAATGACGCGCGTCTACCACATTTGTTTCCTCTTAGCCGCCTTGCTCGGGGAAGGTCACACTTCCCAGCACTTCAAGGGGCCCATCACCCTCTTTGTCCAGCGCCGCCCTTATGAAGACGAACCGTTCGGACGCAACGATCTCCGGATAAACCCCCGTGATCGGAACCCCACCATGTGCTTGGATCGGTCCACGCTTGAAAACAGGCTCTCTTGGAGCATCGCAGACCGGCGTGAGCACCAGTTCATGCTCTTTTTCTTTTGTCACCGTGCTTCCCGTAGCCGTGCTTCTTCTCCCTATTCTCTACGTCGCGCAAATAGTCATCCAGACGATCAAAGCTCTCCGTCCAGTACCGCCGGTAGTGCTCCGCCCAATCGGCAACGTCCTTGAGCGGACCTGCCTTGAGTCGGCAGGGCCTCCATTGTGCCTCATGTCCACGCGCGATAAGCCCGGCGCGCTCCAGCACCTTAAGGTGCTTGGAGATGGCGGGCATGCTGATCTCGAACGGCGCAGCCAGTTGCGTGACCGAGGCCTCTCCGGACACTAGACGCGCCAGGATTGCGCGACGGGTGGGATCGGCAAGGGCCGCGAAAGTGGCGCTGAGGCGATCGGAGATCATGGCATAATTAACCTAGAGGTTAAATACATCTCCCGTGGTGGGGTGTCAAGGGGAAATTGCAGGCGTTAGAGTTCCACCTCGCTGACGAGCCCTGCAAGAAATAATCCACTCGCCGTTCTAACCGCAGAGTACCGGCAGTCGTATGCCGTGCTCGATCGTTTTTTCTGAAGGAGTCACTCGATGGAACAACCATCTTCGCCCAGCGCGCCATCCTATCCACCCAACAGTACGCTCCGTCCCCGGGTCGCCAGCAGAACTTACTCGTTGGTCCACCTTGAAGATGAGGAGGCTACATCTATGCCCGCACAAATTGTCGCGACTCTCCCGCTGAAAAAAAGACCCGGATGGCCACTCTGCTGTGCTTATCTGCTCATACTTGTATTTCTTTCTGTGGCCCGCTCCTTTGGACAGACCACCCCTCATTCTCCGGGCTGGGTGGTCTTACCTGTCGATGAATATCGGACCCTGCACGCGAAGGCTTATCCCGTTGAACGCGACCCGGAGCCGCCTCCGGTCGAAGCCACGCTCACGCGCGTCGACTACGAGCTTCGCATTGATGGCGAACTCGCCTCCGGCCGTGCGAGTCTGACGGTCGATGTCTTGAAGGACGGCTGGGTACGCGTCCCGGTTCCGGCGGGTCTGCTGGTTCGCGAAGCAAGACTCGACGGCAAACTTGTTTCTCTCGTGTCCGATACCAGCGGCAAGGCGGGAAGCCAGCTCTCCGCACTCCTTTCCCATTCGGGCCGGGCGGTCTTGCTGCTTGATATCGCCATTCCCGTGGCTTCGTCGACGGGCGAAGAGAGTATTACGCTGCCTTCGACCGCGTCCGGCGTTACGCGCGCGTCCGTGCAACTTCCTCGCCCGGGCGTGGACGTCAGACTCACGGGCGGCCTTCTCTCTGAGAAATCCGAATCCGCGGCGGAAAGCAAGTGGATCGCTTACGGACGCGGAAACGAAGCATTGGCGTTCGCTTGGCGTAGGAAAACCGAGGACCACCGCGCCACGCAGCCTTTGCGAATGCGCGGATCGCTGACGCAACTCCTGGGGCTGGGCGAAGACTCGACCTCCATCAACGCCGAAGTAAATCTGGAGGTAACGCAGGGCGCAGCACGCGTCGCGCGAATTGAGATCCCAGATAAAGTAACGATCAACGAGGTTCTCGGCGCAATGGTGGCTGACTGGGAGGTAAAGGCCAACGAGCTCTCGGTTACATTCCTGGAAGTCGTAGAGCAAAGCGCACGGTTCGTCGTGATCGGAGAAACTCGCAGCCCCCGCGAAGGACAGATCGAAATTCCTCTTCTTCGTCTTCTCAACACCGAGCGCGAAAACGGCGGCGTTGCGGTGGAAGTCCTCGGCGCCGGAGAAATCAAGGATCTCCAATCCGAAGGACTTGATAGCGCGGACGCGACGGACCTCGGCGAAATGGTTTCGAATCGACAGTCTCCTTCGCTCGCGGCATTCCGGTTTCGCACCGGAGACGGGAAATTGACGCGGTCGCTCAGCTTGAACGTGGCGCGTTATACGCCTCAAGCCGTGCTGATGGCCAACGTCTCGGAAGCGCGCTACCAGGTGCTCGTCAGCAGCGAAGGGAAAACGCTGGTCCAGGCGCGCTACGCGGTTCGAAATAACCAGCGCAACTTCCTGAAGATTACCTTGCCGCCGGGTGCCACGCTTTGGAGCGCCTCCCTTGGGGGCAAAGCGGTGCGGCCGGGGCAGTCGCCGGACGGCAGCCTCCTCTTGCCCCTCGATAAAGCGCGCGCCGGCGAAGAAGCGCCGGAGTTCGCCGTTGAGGTTGTCTATTTGAGCCGCGGCGCCGCCTGGAATGACAAGGGCCAGTTCAAATTGGCGTTGCCCGCTCTTGATCTGCCGGTCTCGCGCACAGGACTCCTGGTTTATCATCCGCCGCTCTTTAGAGTGACGCCCGAACCAGGAGCGTTTCGAACCGAACCCTATGAAAATCCCATCTCCTCCGCGCTAAATCCTCCAGCGAAATTCAGCGGCGGGGTCGGAGGAACAGTTGCGGCCGTGGCCTCCCCGGTCACTCCGTTGCCACCGTCACCGGACATGGATTCCAAAGACGAACAAAAATCGAAGCGCTCTCAAGTCGCAACTCAGGCTCTTGTCGATAAATTCAGGGCCGACTCGTTGGCAGGGAAGCGCGCTGGGAGTCTCCCCATTCGTGTGGCGTTCCCCGCATTTGGACCTTCGCTCTACTTGGTCTCCGAACTGACCGGCGAAAATCAGGCTCCTTCCCCGGGATTAAGTTATCAGCACGAGAAAAAGGCAGGTGGCAAGTGAAAAAGATCTTATCAATAATGGTGGCATGGGTGCTGGTGCTCCCTTGTTTTGCAGCAGCAGACGAACTCGCTCGTCCTCCCGTACCGGCTGCTGGCAATGTGACGCTCCCTCTCGACGAATACAACCGGCTGATCGAACTGGCCGGCAAACCTGCCAGGAAACCAGATGCGCCGCCTGTCCCGTACACCATGAAGCGCGCCGACCTGAAGTTCCGTGTGGCCAACGAATCGGTGCAGGGCACGGTGCAATTGCAGGGAGAAATCCTTCACAAGGGCGCAACCAAGATTCCTCTGACCACGGGCATGGCTATTCTCGACGCTCGCCAAGAAGGGAAGGGCCTGCCTCTCGCACTAGAAAATGGAACCCACACGGCTGTTCTTGTTGGACCGGCGGACTTCGCCGTCACCCTCGATGCCGGCCTTCCCTTGACCATGGAAGCGGGGCGCGCTTCCTTTAGTCTTCCCGTGCCGTCGGCGGGTAGTGTGCGGCTCGCGCTTGTTGTTCCGGGCGACCACACCAACGTTCGAATCAGCCTCGGCCTCATCACCTCCAGGTCCTCCGAGAAGGGGCAAACTGCCATCGAAGCCACGCTCGTCCCTGGACAGCCCACGAACATCTGGTGGACAACCCGGGAGACGGCCACCCCTGTTGTGCCCAAAGAGGTGCGCTTTCTCTCTGACGTCGAGACCCTCGTTTCCGTCAGCGAAGCAGACATTCGAATCGCCGCCCTCGCCGATATTACTGTTGTGCAAGGCGAGCCCTCTCAATTTCAAATTGAAGTCCCAACAGGATTTGAAATCACCGGCGCGACCGGCGCATCGGTGGAGTCCAGCGAGGTGGAATCCGGCGTCTTGACCCTGAAGGTCACCGGCCCAGCCCAGCGAAGCCACGAGTTCCTGATCTCCATGGAGAAATCCATCTCCGCCACCAGGGCAGACGCCCCGTTTCTCAGCTTCAAGGATGCCCAGCGCGAAACCGGCGAAGTTCTGGTCGAGGGCGCCGGAACGATCGAGTTAACCGCCACGGAAGCCGGCGGCCTCAAGCGTATAGATTTCAAGGAGATGAGTCCGTATCTGCGTTCGCTCGCGCACTCTCCCATGCAAGCGGCATTTCGTTATCACAAACAGCCGAACGAGAAACCTGCCCTCGCGCTCGAGTGGACGCGCTTTCCGGACAGCAGCGTGATCGCGGCGGTCGCCGAACGTGCGGTGGTTACTACGCTCGTGACTACCGAGGGCCGCTCGTTAACGGAAATAAGACTCACCATCAAAAATCAGGCGCAGCCGTTCTTGAAAGTGGCTTTGCCCGCAGGCGCGAGCATTCTGTCCGCCGAAGTTGCCGGGGAAAAAGTGAAGCCCGTTGAGGGGCCGGATGGCAACCGAGTGCCCTTGCTGCGCGCGGGCTTCCGGCCAGTCGACTCCTACACGGTTTCGTTCGTATTCATGCATTCGGGTGCGCCGGTCGCGAAAAAAGGCGGCTCCGACCTTGTGCTTCCGAAGATGGACGTCCCGATCAACCTCTTGGAATGGGAGGTCTTTCTCCCGGAACAGTACAAGGTGAAAGACTTTGGCGGCGACGCCATCGCCGCGAATTTGTTGCCGGCTACTTCGCTGGATGTCTCCGGAGCGGAAGGTGCTCTGAACGGGATGGCCAGGGGATATTCCTTCGACATGTTGTCTTTGCTTCCCGGACAGCTAGGCGGAATCGTTGTAGACCCCACCGGAGCAATGGTCCCCAACGCGCAAGTCACGGTGACGCAGATCGACACGGGAGCGCAGCGAACCGTGGTAACAGACAATTCGGGTCGCTGGATCGTTTCGAACTTGTCCACGGGACGAGTCAAGATTGCAGTCAATGCGTTGGGCTTCAAGCAGCTTGTAAGTCAGATCAATTATGACGGCGGCGGGCCGGTGCCGTTCAATTTCGCTCTCAGCCTTGGTGCGGCTTCGGAATTGGTGGAAGTTACCGCCGCCAACGGGCCACTCAATGGCTATTCGACTCTTGATTTAGAACGTCTTCAGCGCGACGTGCGTAAGAACGCCGAGAAGCAGCAGATGGCCGCTTCCTCGAACGTCACGAATCTCCAGCAACGCATTTCCGGTGTGCTGCCGGTTCGCGTGGACGTGCCCAGGGCAGGGAATTCGTACAACTTTGTCAGGCCGCTGGTTCTCGAGGAAGAAACAAAAGTGAACTTCACTTACAAATCCAAATAGGTCTGGCTACCGAGCAGAAGAAGCGGGTTCGCGGTTCGGCGCACGCATGGCGCGATCCAACTCCTGCTTCTCTTGCTGTTCCAGCGGACGAGTTCCGCCCTTCGGAAGTTCGCCCAGCGCCAGCGGCCCGATGGCCACACGCACGAGCCGGCGCACTTCTATTTTCAGCGCTTCGAGCATTCGCCTGATGTGCCGGTTCTTGCCTTCTTCCAGCACAATTTCGAGCCACGAATAACGTTCGCCATGGCGAAGAATGCAGACTTTTTTCAAGCACAGCAATTCGCCATCCTTGGCGCGGATTCCGCTTCGCAATGCCTGCACCAGCGCTTCATCGGCAATGGCCCGAATTTGCACGTGGTACGTCTTATCGAGATGGGTCTCCGGTGCGGTAATGCGGGCCGCCCATTCCGAATCATTCGTAAGAAGCAGTAATCCTTCGCTGGCTTTGTCGAGCCGGCCGACCGGCGCAATCCATGGCAGGCCCTCCGGCAAATACGCGTACACGGTCTCCCGGCTTTTTTCGTCTGCCGCGGTGGTCACTACGCCGCGAGGTTTGTTGAGAGCAAGATAAATTTTGGAACTAGGTGCTAACGGCTGCCCGTCGATTTCGATCCGGTCCCTTCCGAGGTGCACCGGCGTTTGCGGATCGCGGCGCACCGCTCCATTCCATTTCACCTGCCCGGCAGCAATCAGCTCGGCAGCGCGGGATCGGGAGCAATAGCCGAGTTTCGAGAGCGCCCGCGCCAACCCCACTCTTTTAAGCGGGCCGGCTTCCCGTTTCTTGCTGCTGGTTTTCCGTTTCACGGGCTGGGTCATTTCGCCGGAGCGGCTGGGCGAGGCCTCGGCGGCGCCTCATCTGCTGGCGATTTCGGCGCGTCGTGTTTCACCGCCCCATAACGGGCGGCGAGCCATTCCCGGGCTTCTTCCGGCTTGTAGTTGAACGGGCCCATCCCGCCGCGGTAGGCGATACGACCGCTTTCATCAATAATGTAAATCCGCTCCGGCCATGCAGCATACGCATCATTCGCGGCGTTGCTCATGTCGTCGATTCCGAACGGTAAAGGGAACTTGAATCTCTTGGTAAAATCATTGGCAATAGCCACGCGCTGCGCCAGTGTTTTCGGCTGCGCGTAACAGACATCGTCCTTCACGTTGGATTTCATCTGCCATTCATCGGTGGGATGAGCTTCGCGAACGTAAACGGTCAAGAAATCTGCTCGCCCTTGGTAGTCTTCATAAATCTGAACGATGTCGCCCACCTGGCGGCGAAACGGCGGTCAAGTGAAACTCCCAAACACCAGCACGAGCGGCCGCTCATGGGTTCGCTCTCGGATGTGGAAGCGGCTGACGCCATCCAGCGCGACAATCCGTGCGTCCGGCGCATCGCTGCCCACTTTGAGCGTGCCGCGATGCATGTGCGGCAGCGCGTACCGCACCATGCCGTACGCGTCCTTCGGACTTCCCGCGATGAAGGACAACACAGCAAAGGCAGCAAGGAACAGCACGCCCAAAATTCCCGCCACCCACCTCCAGAAGCGATTCATGCCGTTTTGCTCCAGCGCATAAACTTAGACGCGCACCAAAAAAAAACGAGCCATCGCCAAGCCGCCCCGGGCCCAACCCGCGTTGCTTTCGTGGATGCAAGCTAACATTGAGTTCATGACCCCAAAATAGCGCATTTGTATTAGAGGTGGTCCTTTGCGCGAAGTGTGTTTCTTTGGTCCCTGTAACGCGCCAGCGCATTCTCGATAACCTTGACTGCCGCGTGCGCCGGACGGATGTCATCTACCTGGACCTGCTTGCCTTCCAGTTGCTTATAGTCCTGGAAAAAACGCCTCAGAACAAGCAAGCGGTGCGGTGGCAATTCGTTCGCCTCAACGTAGCTGTTGAACTCCGGATCGTTCGTCGCGACGGCGATGACCTTGTCGTCGCTGGCCCCGGTATCGACCATGGTCATCAACCCAATGGCCCGCGCTTTGATGAGCGCCAGCGGCTGTACCGGCTCCTGACACAATACCAGCACATCGAGGGGATCATTATCTTCGGCATACGTCTGCGGGATAAACCCATAATTTGCGGGATAGAATACTGCCGAATGGATGATGCGATCCACTTTCAGTAGCCCGCTAGCCTTGTCCAACTCGTATTTCACGTTGGAGCCCAGCGGGATCTCGATCACCGCTTGAAAATCCCGCGGGAGGTCGTGGCCGGGAGAAACGTCGTGCCATGCGTGGAGCATCGTTAAGGATCCCTCGAAACGCGGCGCCGGATAACATTATGACTGGAGTGGACCTGGGGTGCCAGGAAGCGTGAGTAGAAGACCGACCGGATTTGGCAACAATTCGTAGGCACCGCCTCTCATGGCGGCGTGCCATCTCCTGGTCGGATAATCCACTTTTCTTATTTAGCGATAAGTCGTTCCGTCGCTGTGAGATGGTTGGTTCGCCGCACGCTGGCACGGGAAAGCAAGGAAGGGGCGCGGCTTCAGGCCCGGGCTTTGTCGATCATTTCTTCCCAGATGCCTTTGGACTTGAGGATGATCTCGACGAGTTCGCGTGCGGCACCTTTGCCGCCATCGGCTTTGGTGGTGTAGTGGGCGGTCCGGCGGACTTCCGGGGTGGCGTTGTGAACGGCGACGGCCAGTCCTACCCGCTTCATGAGCGTCAAGTCCGGCAGGTCATCGCCGAGAAAGGCGACTTCCGATTCCTTGGCGCCGGTTTTCCGCAGGACGTCTTCGTAAGCGGCCACCTTGTGGCCCTGCTTCTCGTAGACAAACTCGATGTCCAGCTCTTTACACCGTCTGCGCAGAGCCGCGCTGCCGCGTCCGGTAATGACGCCCGTCCGCAACCCGGCGGTGACGGCAAGCGTGAGGCCCTGGCCGTCGTGGGCGTCAAACGTCTTGCATTCGAGAGCCGAACCATCCGACTGCGACAGTAACGTCACGCTGCCATCGGTCAGTGTTCCGTCCACGTCCATCAGCACTACGAGAATCTGCTTCGCTCGCTTCGCCAGTTTTCCCGGAATTGTCTTTCCTCGCTTAGCCAATGCTTTCTCCTTGTTATTTCTTGCGTCTTCCTCTGCGCTCCGCGCGTCTCTAGGCCAGAGTTGGTGATGTCCTCGAATGATTCTGCAAAAGTGCGCACGGCGCGGCCCAGGCAAGCCAGCCCCTACACGTGCTACATGCCCGCGGTCTCCTGGGAGTCTTCTTCAAATGTCATAAATCACCTCACAAATGCTTCGGTGCAAAGCATTTTCCCCAGGGGCTAACGCCCAACGACGGCGCGCTTTTATGTCGGAGCGAAAACTCTCAGACGCAGAAAGCATTACGAGATAATTTGCCGTACAAAACATTACATCAGCTCCAGGGTCCACAAGTCGTGCAGATGCACCACCCCCAGCACGCCTTTGGCCTCATCCACCACCACAACTGACGTAATCTTTCTTTTTTCCATCAAGTTCAAGGCTTCGCTGGCCAGTACGTGTGGCCCTATCGTGTGCGGATTCTTGGTCATGCCCTCCGCCGCGCGCATCTCGAGGACTGCTCCGCGGTGCTTCTCCATCAAGCGGCGCAAGTCTCCGTCGGTCAAAATTCCGGCCAGGCGGCCGTCTGCTTCGAGCACGGTGGTCATGCCCAGCTTCTTCGCGGACATTTCGTGAAACACGTCGGGCATGGGCGTGTCTTTCGAAACGCGCGGCAGCGCTTCTCCCGCATGCATCAGGTGCTCCACGCGAAGCAGCTTCTTGCCGAGGCGCCCAGCGGGATGCAGCGCCGCAAAATCATCGTGCCGAAAATTGCGCCGCTCGAGGAGGGAAACCGCCAGCGCATCGCCCATCGCCATGGCTACCGTCGTACTTGCCGTGGGCGCCAGATTCAAAGAGCAGGCCTCTTCCTTCACGCTCACGTCCAGAGCCACGTCGCACGCCTCGGCGAGCGTCGAGTGAATTTTTCCCGTCAGCGTCACTAGCGGCATCTCCAGTCGCTTCAGCGCTTCCAGCAGCCTTATGATCTCTTCCGTCTCGCCGCCATAGGAAACCGCCAGCATGGCGTCGCCGCGCGCGAGCATCCCCAAGTCGCCGTGCAGAGCTTCGGCGGGGTGCAGGAAGAACGATGGAGTGCCGGTGCTCGATAACGTGGCGGAAATTTTCCGGCCAATCAATCCGGATTTGCCCATGCCGGTGACTACAACGCGCCCTTTGCACTGAAAGAGCACGTCGACCGCCTTTTCAAACGTGGCGTCGAGCCGCCTCAGCACATCCTGAATCGCTTGCGCTTCAATCCTCAGAACGCGCCTTGCTGTGTCCAGGCTCATTTCGCACTCCAGCGGCGTACCACGGCGCTGAGTCCCTTTAATTTCATCAGCAGGCTAAGGAGTTCCGAAAGCGGCAGCGCGTTGGGTCCGTCGGAAAGCGCTTTGGCAGGATTGTCATGGGTTTCCAAGAAAATGCCGTCCACGCCGGCCGCCACGCCCGCGCGCGCCAGCGGTTCAATAAACTGCGGCTGGCCACCGCTGGAGTGTCCTTGTCCGGCCGGAAGCTGCACGGCATGCGTTACATCAAATACCACCGGGTAACCGGTTCGTTGCATGATCGGGAAGGAGCGCATGTCCACGACAAGATTCTGGTATCCAAATGAAGACCCACGCTCGGTGAGAATAATCTTTGTGTTTCCGGTGCTGGCGACTTTCTCCGTGACGTTGCCCATATCCCAGGGTGATAGAAACTGCGCTTTCTTCACGTTGATGATCCGGCCGGTCTTGCCAGCCGCAAGCAGCAGATCGGTTTGACGCGCCAGGAATGCGGGAATCTGGAGCACGTCGCAAACTTCCGCCGCAGGTCCTGCCTGGGAAGCATCGTGTATGTCAGTGAGTATCGGCAGTTTCAGTTCCGACTTGATCTTGCCGAGAATCCGCAAGCCTTCCTTCATCCCTGGGCCCCGGAATCCTTTCATCGAGGAACGGTTGGCCTTGTCGTAGGAAGCCTTAAAGATATACGGCATGCCCGCATCGTCCGCGATCTTGGCAACCTTCTCCGCCATCACCAAAGCATGTATTTCGCTTTCAATGACGCACGGCCCCGCAATCAGGAACAACGGATTTCCGCCACCGAGGCGCAAGGAACCCAGACTGATTTCTTTACCTGCCGTCATGAGGAGCTTTGAAGATAGCACAGAGGCTGGAGGCGTTGCCAAAGCGGCACGGGCGGCCGCGACCTGCCAGCACCGCGGGGACGGGAAGGGCGACGCTTGTGAGCCGTGCTCGTTACTCGTGGACGCCGCCGATGATGAGGTGAAGGACGACTGTCGGATCGACGGCCAAGGTATTGCCACTCCAGCGCGAACCAAGAACGCCGAACTCACGCCGGTCAATGTGGAAGGTCGTTTCGAATCCCGCAAAGTCGCCGATTCCCGGCATCACGCGAACACCAATCACCTTTGCGGGCACAGTGATTCGCTTGCTAACGCCGTGAATGGTCAAGTCACCCTCGATAGCGTAGGTTTCTTTCCCCGTGCGGGTTACCCTCGTGCTGCGAAAAGCCAGCGTAGGGTATTTCTGGACCTCAAAGAAATCATCGGAACGCAAAACTTTGTCGCGAGTCGAATTGCGCGTGTCGAGACTGGCGGCCTGCACGGTCAGGTCGATCTTGCATTTGGCGGGATCTTGAGAACTGTAGGTCAGCGTCCCGCTGAACTCCTGAAACAATCCTTCTTCTTTGAAGACCATCCATTTCGTCGCTGTAAAGGACAGCATCGTATAGGCCTTGCTCACGGCGTAAGTCTTTGCTTCGGATTTCGATGCTAACGGTGTTGTCCTGCGCCTGGCAGCCGCTGTCAGCGGAAGTGCCGCGAGAATTACAATGGCGGCGACAATTCGGATCGTCCTCATGAGGTCCTCCCTCCACGAATCAATCGGCTGTTTGGCGCCGGGGCTCGCTCGTGCCGCGACGCAGAAATCATACTGTTAGGCAAGACGTTCAGAACCGGCGAAGTGTTAAGCGAGCGACCTGGGGACCAGGCGCCCCGAATCGGCTTGTTAACACTTGCTGCTGCCGATCCGTCTTTCGGAGCAAAGGAGCAAAGCGATGAAGCTTGAAGACAAAAGCCGCCGCGATTTTCTTCAACGGATGGCCAGATGGGGACTAGCGTGCGCTACGGGTTCTTATCTGACCGCCTCGCTCGTGAAAGGGCAGAACCCGCCTCCTCCGCCTCCAGAACCACCGGACACAACCTGGACGGCTACCATTGTGCCGTCCGGAGAGCCCGGCGATCCGCTGGTCGTCGCGGGCCGCGTCTTTGCGCCCGATGGTGAGCACACCGTCGCGGGAGTCGTCGTTTACGCGTACAACACCGATAAGGACGGCTACTATTCGCCGGACGGCAAGGTCGGCCATCCGCGTATCAAGGGCTATATGAAAACCGACCCCCAAGGGCGCTTCGAGTTGCATACCATCCGGCCGGGACGTTACCCGGGAATGCATATCCCCGCGCACGTTCATTTCAACTTATGGGGAGCCGGATATCCGGTTCAATGGACCGAGGAGTTGCGCTTCATGGGCGATTCGTACTTGACGGAAGCGATGAAAAACGAGTCCCAGGCGCTCGGAAAATTCGCAACGATTCGTCCACTTTCCCGGGATAAAGACGGAGTTTTGCACTGCGAAATCGATCTACGCTTGCAGGAGAAATCAAACTACCCCGGCCACTGAACGCTTATGTTGCCGAGCTGACACCGCCTCGATCGTCCCTTCTGGAAATCCAGATTAGGCGCTCACACGCGGCGCCAGGTCCACGGCCTGCGCGCGTTTTGGTTCCACGATGGCACGAAATTTTGTTCTTCTTATTTTCCAGCGCCGCGCCGATGAACGCCGCGAAGAGCGGGTGCGGCTCCAGCGGTTTGGACTTGAATTCCGGGTGGAACTGGCAGCCGAGGAACCACGGATGGTCCGGCGCTTCGACGATTTCCACGTAGTTTTCATCCGGCGTCCGTCCGGTGATGCGCAAGCCAGCGGCTACCAGGATCTTTTCGTAGTCTCGGTTGAATTCGTAGCGGTGGCGGTGCCGCTCGTTGATCTCCAGTTTCCCGTATGCTTTGTGTGCAGACGATCCCGGCTCCAGCTTGCACGGCCAGGCGCCCAATCGCATCGTTCCGCCCATCTCGTCCACTCCCAGCAATTCGCGCAATTTGTAGATCACGCGATGCGGCGTCTGCGGGTCGAATTCCGTGCTGTCGGCCTGCTTCAGGCCCGCAACGTCCCTGGCGTATTCGATCGTCGCGCATTGCATTCCCAAACAAATCCCAAAGAAGGGCACCCTGTGCTCGCGCGCGTACTGGATGGTGTCGACCATCCCCTGGATACCGCGCTTCCCGAAGCCGCCAGGGACGAGGATTCCGTCGTATCCATGCAAACGCGCCGCTGCCGCCGCGGCCGAGTCTATCTCTTCCGCCTCGATCCATTGGAGGACCGTCTTGTGGTTGTGTGCCAGCCCCCCGTGGAGCAAAGCCTCGCGCAGACTCTTGTAGGCATCTTCGAGCTGCACGTATTTGCCGACGACCGCGATTCGCGCTTCGCCTGCCGGATGATGCATCCGCTGCACCAGGTCGAGCCATGGTTTCATGTTCGAAGCATGGTCTTGCAACTTCAGCAGCCGCAGGATCTGCGCGTCCAGCCCTTCCTTGTTCAATTCCGCGGGCACGGCGTAAATGGTGTCCACGTCTTCCATCGAAATGACGCAGGCTTCTGCCACGTTGCAGAACAACGCAATCTTTTTCTTCAATTCCGGCGGGATGTGGTGATCGCTGCGGCATAACAAAATGTCCGGCTGAATCCCGATGCTCAGCATCTCTTTCACGCTGTGCTGGGTGGGCTTCGTTTTCAGTTCGCCCGCCGCGGCGATGAACGGCACCAGCGTGACGTGCACAAAGAGCGTGTTCTCCGCCCCCAGTTCAAGGCGCATCTGGCGAATCGCTTCGAGGAAGGGAAGCGATTCGATATCGCCCACCGTCCCTCCAATTTCCACGATCACGACATCAACGCCCTCGGAGACTTTTTTGATCGTTGCTTTGATCTCGTCGGTGACATGAGGGATCACTTGCACGGTCTTGCCGAGATAATCTCCGCGCCGCTCCTTGGTCAGGATCGTTTCGTAGATGCGCCCGGTCGTCCAGTTATTGTCGCGGGAAAGCTTGGCGTGCGTGAACCTTTCGTAGTGCCCCAGATCGAGGTCCGTTTCCGCTCCGTCCTCGGTCACAAACACTTCGCCATGCTGGAAGGGGCTCATCGTGCCCGGATCCACGTTCAGATACGGATCGCATTTTTGCAGCGTGACTTTGAAACTGCGACTTTCGAGGAGACAGCCGATAGAGGAGGCAGCTACGCCCTTTCCAAGTGAGGATACAACTCCGCCGGTTACAAAGATATATTTTGGCGCCATCCTTATAGCCCGCGTTCCTACGCCGAGCTTGTTTGCCCTCCACAGGAGTGACGTAGGCATAATTATCGTCGGAACTCGCAAATCTGTCAAATCGAACTCCGTGCGCCTGAAAATCACTATTTTTTCTTACCGCGGGCGCGAAACCTTTACCGCGGAAACGGGTTTGTATCGGCAGTGTCGGTAAGCGGTGCAGGTCAGGAAAGCTTGCGGAGCATTCAGAAACCGCCGCGGGGAGATTCGCCGTCTAATGCAATGAACCTTTTGCCCTGGGCCTCGAAACGGTTCTTGCCTTTGGCCCCGCAGCGCACCAAGGTTCCGAGTGGGACTCTTGCAGGTGGGAAGGGGATATGAAACCAATCATTCTCATGAGAACGAGCAGTGTCTTTCTTGTTGGCGCGCTTCTTCTCGCGGTTGTTGCCGGCGCCCAGCAGGTGCGGCCAAAGGCGCAGCAGACCGCTAAACCGCGCACATCCGCATACGACCCGAATCGCGACATGGTTCTCGAAGGAACCGTCTTGAAATATACGGAGAACTCTTCCGTGCCTCCTCTTGGCGCGCACCTCACCGTGGAGACCTCGTCCGGACCCGTTGACGTTCATTTGGGGGATGCAAGATTTCTCAAGTTCAATAAGTTCACGCTCACCGAAGGCGGCAGCGTGAAGATTACCGGCCAGAACGTTTCTTACGGACAGGGCACCACGTTTCTCGCGCGCATTATTCAGCAGGGGGCACGGGCGCTAGCCTTGCGTTCTGTCAACGGCGCGCCGCTTTGGCTTGCCGGAGCGCGGGCGCAACGCGGAGGAGTCCAGAAATCTCAGCAGCCCGGTGCTCTGTGAAGCGCTTGATTTTTTGTTTAGCGCTCCTTGCAGCGGCCTTTGAAGCGGCCTGCGGTGGCAGTGGCTCCACGCTGCCTCCCCCTCCTCCGCCCGTAGGAAATTTTTCAAACGTCAGCCTGATGGGACAATACGCTTTCTCCATGAGCGGAACTGAGCCCTGCGGTCGTACCGCCAGTTTCTTCGGCCGCATCGGCACATTTACGGCCGACGGCAACGGCAAGATTACCGGCGGCGTCGAAGACGTAAATGTCTGCACCGGTACCAGCACTCTGGTCCTCACAAATAGCAGTTATGCAATTCAGGCCGACGGCCGCGGCACGCTCAGTCTGACGAACGTCACGGGCACTACGAATTACAGCATCACACTTTCGACCATCAGCCAAGGCTCAATTGTCCAGACCGACTCCACCGTGACCGCGGGCGGTTCGTTCCAAAAGCAGGACACCGCAGCTTTCTCTATTACCATGATCGCCAGCGGCTATGTTTTCGATTTTTCCGGTGTGGGTTTTGACTCCAGCAACAATCTCGTCCAGCAATCCATCATCGGCCGGCTCGACGCGGATGGCGGCGGTGGAATCCTGAACGGCCTTTTTGATTCCAATACCGGGGGTGTTCTGTCCGGACAATTGGCGTTCCCCAATGGCGCTTTTTACCAGCTTGATGCGGCCTTCCCCCAATCCGGTCGCGGGACCGCAAATATTGCCGGGAAGAACCTGACCTTGTACATCGTTGATAGCACGCGCTTGAAATTTCTAAGTTCTAACCTCGACTTCCCAGAAGCTCTTGTGGGAGACGCCATCGCCCAGCTAAACACCTCATTCGACATCACTTCTCTCAACGGTCCTTTTGCTTTCCTCATCGGGGGCGGGAGCACGGCGGGACCGACCTCTACCGCGGGGCGCTTCACGACGGATGGAGCCGGCAACCTCACTTCGATCGTGATTGATGAAAACAACAACGGTGGATTGACTCCGTTGCCTTCCTCCGGTGGCACTGTCACGGGCTCTTATACCGTCGACGCCAACCATTTTGGCGGCGGCACGGCCACTTGGACGGATTCCAAGTCCGGCACATTTTCGTTTATCTTTTATCTGGCGTCGCCCACGAAGGCCGTCTTCCAGGAAACCGACAACAACATCACCAGCGACGGCTCTTTCCTGGCACAGACATCCGGTCCGCTTACGGCATCATCGCTGGCCGGCAACTACGCATTCAATTGGAACGGCGTGAGCACCGGCGAAGATGATTTCGTCGGTCAAATGGCCATAACCAGCACTGCGACATCAAATATTACCGGCGCCATGGACTTCAACCTCTTCGGCCTGGGTAAGCAATTCTTCAACTATCCGTTCAATGGATCGCTGACTCTCGGTACTGATCCCACTGGTCGCAACACGCTGATGGTGACGACGACTCCTTCTCCACAGACCACTTATAAATTCAGTGCGTACGCCGTCGACCCCAACACCACTCTCCTGGTCGGCGTGGATACCAGTCGCGTCATTGCCGGCATAAACACGCGGCAGCCCTGATCGCTGACTGGAAACGAACGGTTCCGGCCCGCCGCGGTCTTTCGGAGGCCGGCTGGCCCTATTTCTGCAGGAGCTTTTCGACGCGCGCCACGTCTTCCGGCACATCCACGCTCACCGCGTCGTGCTGCACTTCCGCCACGCGGATCTTCCACGCGTTTTCGATCCAGCGCAGTTGCTCAAGTTGTTCGATTCTTTCGAGCTCACCCTGCGGCAAGGTCGGGTATTCCAGCAGTGCCTCACGTTGAAAAACGTATAGCCCGAGATGTTTCAGGTGGCGCACCTGAATCTTGCTGGCCCGATCCCGCACCCAGGGAATCGGCGCGCGCGAGAAATAGATCGCGTTCCCGTCGAAATCCAGCACTGCCTTCACTACATTCGGGTCCATGATGTCGCCAGGTGTTTTAATCAGCGTGGCCACCGTGCTGATGGAAGCCTGGGGTTCCTCCAGTAGGGCATTTACCGCCACATCGATCGACTGGGGATCCACCATTGGCTCGTCTCCCTGCACGTTTACGAATACGTCGCCCCCTTCGCGCGCCGCCACTTCCGCGACGCGTTCCGTACCGGTGCGATGGGCAGTCCGCGTCATCCTCGCCTCGCCACCAAATCCCTCCACGGCTTTCACAATGCGTTGGTCATCGGTGGCCACGATCACGCGGTCCGCCCGCTCCGCCAGCTTGGCCCGCTCGTAGACCCGCTGAATCATGGGCTTCCCGGCGAGCGATACCAGCGGTTTGCCGGGCAACCGCGTCGAACCATATCTCGCAGGAATGACCACCACGACTTTGGCCAAGCTCATCTCTTTTTGGTTCTCCACTCGCCCGGAATAATAGCTCCTCAGGCATGGTCTACGCTGAGCAGGGAGAGTTCCGCGATGCTACCACAGGCCACTCGGTCCGGTCGGCCATCAACCTGTTCAATACTGAGCAGCAGCATTTACGCTTGTTTTCGCGAAACCGAGTGGTAGAATTTCTGTTAGTCCGAACCGCGCGGCCATCCCGGCAGGCCGGGATGACGAGGGTGCCGTGAAACGCGATCTACCAGGTTTTCGCGTTCTATTTTTCTCCTTCCATGTTTTGCTGATGGTTTGTCTGCTGGCGTTACCCGCGGTAGTGCCAGCCGCCGCTCAATCCAGTTCCGACGAAAGCAAGCCCAAGGAGGAAGCCAAACGCGAGGAAGTTAAGGAAGTCAAGCAAGACGATGTCCGGAAAGATACGCCGGGCACTCCTTTCAAGCCGGGGGGAACGATTCATTTTGATGTCGACCTCGCGCTCATCAACGTTACGGTCACCGACCCCTACAATCGCTTGGTCACCGGCCTCGAACCTGACAATTTCCGTGTCTTTGAGGACAGCATCGAGCAAGAAGTCGTCACCTTCTCCGCCGAAGACGTTCCCATCTCCATCGGCGTGATCTTTGATTTCAGCGGCAGCATGGCCAACAAAGTAGCCAAGGCCCGCGAAGCCGCCATCCAATTTTTCAAAACCGCTAATCCTCAGGATGAATTCTTCCTGGTGAGCTTCAACGAGCGCGCGGAACTGACCAGTTCCTTTACCAACAGTGTGGAAGACCTGCAGAGCCGCATGCTGCTCACTGCGCCCAAGGGCCGCACCGCGCTCCTCGATGCCATCTATCTCGGTCTCAGCCAAATGCGGGGTGGACACAACGCCAAACGTGCCTTGCTCATCCTATCCGATGGAGGTGATAATCATAGTAGGTACAACGAAAGCGATATCAAGCGGTTGGTAAAGGAAGCGGACACGCAACTCTATGCCATCGGCATCTTTGACCCGCTTGGTTATCGCAACCGGTCTCCAGAGGAACTGAGCGGCCCATCGCTTCTCAGCGAAGTAACGGAAATGACCGGTGGGCGCGTGTTCGCCGTGGAGAAGCTGGATGAACTGCCGGATATCGCTTCAAAAATCGGCATGGAGCTGCGAAACCAATATGTCCTCGGCTATCGACCAAGCAACAAGGTCCACGACGCTCGCTGGCGCAAGCTCAAGATCAAGTTGCGAGCGCCCAAGGGGCTTCCGCCCCTCAGCGTCTTTTCCAAGACCGGTTATTACGCCCCCAGCCACTGAGTTCTCGAGGGGTTTCCTTCCTTCCTTGCGCTATCTCTCTGTCTTGATTTGCGCCGCCGCTATCTTGGCTTCCGCCGCCTTCGCCCAGATTCCCATCCCCAATTCGGTGCCGCCTCCACCTAGTCAGGACCCGGACGCCGGTAAACAAGGTCCCAGCATCAAGGTGGACGTTAACTTAGTCGTGCTGCACACCACCGTCATCGATGACCGCCAGCGCTTCGCCGACGGCCTGAAGCCGGAAAATTTCCGCGTCTTTGAAGACAAAGTTGAACAAAAACTTTCCGTGTTTAAGCGCGAAGATGTGCCCGTGAGCATGGGACTGGTCATCGACAATAGCGGCAGCATGCGCGACAAGCGCCCGCGCGTCAATGAAGCCGCCATCACTCTGGTGCAGGCCAGCAACCCCCAGGATGAAGCGTTCGTCGTCAATTTCAACGACGACTTCTATCTCGATCTCGACAAGGATTTCACCAGCAGCATTCCCGAGCTCAAGGAAGCCCTCGAGCGCATTGATTCACGCGGCAGCACGGCCCTACGCGACGCTATCCTGGGGTCGCTCGATCATCTTAAGAAGGCTAGCAAGGACAAGAAGGTCCTGCTCGTCGTCACCGACGGCGAAGACAACGCCAGCCGTAATTCCCTAGAGAAAATGATTCGAGAAGTCCAGAAGACCGATACGGTGATTTACACAATCGGTCTCCTCGGCCAGGAAAACAAGAAGGAAGCCAAGCGCGCCCGCAAAGCGCTCGAGCAAATCGCCGCGGCCTCCGGCGGGCTAGCCTTCTTCCCGGAAAACGTCGATGACGTGCACAACATCTGCGAACACGTGGCTCATGACATTCGCAACCAGTACATTTTGGCCTACTATCCCACCAACACCCGCCGCGACGGAACCTTTCGCGCCATCCAGGTGGAAGTGATTCCCCCGCATGGCCGCGGCAAACTCGTGGCCCGCACGCGCAACGGCTACTACGCTCCCGGCGCGGCCTCCTCCGCCTCCGGTAACTGACAGCTATGGCGGGAGGGCAGCAGCCCTCCCGCCGCTCTCCGCTCTTCCCCTTGACATTGGTGCGCAGCTTGCGTATAGGTAGAACTCATATAGGTAGTACTACTAGGTGTAAGCGATGGCGCAGGAAAAAGTGGAGCTCCTCAAGGGAACTCTCGACATGCTGATCCTCAAGATCGTCGCTGCCGGACCTCTTCACGGCTACGCCATCTCCCAGCGCATCCAGCAGATTTCCAGGGATTTCTTTCAGGTCCCGCAGGGTTCCCTCTATCCCGCCCTTCACCGTCTTGAGGAGCAGGACTGGCTCGAGGCCCAATGGAAAGACACCTCCACCGGCAGGGAAGCGAAGTTTTACACGCTCACGCGCAAGGGCCACAAACAGCTGGAGACGGAAGTATCGAATTGGGAGCGCCTCTCTGATGCCGTCGCTTTGATCCTCCGAACTGCGGAGTAGAGGGGCTGCCCATGCGCTGGTTCCGCCGTCTTTGGCAAAAGGCCCTGACCGAAAGGCGCCTCGACTCCGAGCTGCAATTCCACCTCGAGCAGCAAATCGCGGACTACGTCGCTTCCGGCCTGCCCCCCAGCGAAGCCCGCCGCCGTGCCTCCCTCGAATTTGGCTGCCTCGAACGCTTCAAGGAGGAGTGCCGCGAGGCCCGCTGGGAGAATCATTTGGACATCTTCGCCCGCGACTTTCGATTTGCATTTCGCGGTCTGCTGAAAGACCGCCGCTTTGCTCTTATCTCCATTTTTGCCCTCGCCCTCGGCATCGGCGCTTCCACCGCCATCTTCAGTGTCGTGGACAACGCCCTTTTCGAGCCCTTCCCCTATAAAGATTCCCGCCACCTTGTAGTCATTCGGATTCACAACCGGGATAGTGCCGATCGTGAATGGCGCGGCGCATTCTTCTATCCGGAACTTCGCGAGTACATGGCTTACAACCACGTCTTTGACGCCGCCGTCGCCAACGTCGAAGACGACATTGTCTACACCGCCGGAGGGACCACCTTCCGCTTCGGCGGAGACTACGTCACCCCCGGCACATTCGAATTTTTCGGCGTCCCACCCTTCATGGGCCGGGCCCTCGAACCATCCGACTTCCAGCCCGGCGCTCCGCCTGTTTTTGTTCTGCGTTACGCCACTTGGGTCAGCCAGTTTCAGGCCGATCCTGCTCTTATTGGCAAGACCTTCAATTTGAACGGCATCTCCCGAACGCTCGTGGGTGTCATGGCACCGCGCTTCGCCTGGGGCGGCGTCGAGTTGTGGCTCCCGCGCAGCCCGGATGCCGTCGAGGTCCGTCTCGACGGCCACTTTCGGCGCTACTGGGGAATGGTGGCCCATCTTCGCCCCGGCGTCTCCCTCCGGGAAGCGCAAGCCGATCTCACGGTGATCGCCCAACGCCTTGCCATTCTCTATCCTGAGGAATATCCAAAGCGCTTCTCCATTGAAGTCGATTCCTTTGCGCACGCCGTCGTCCCGGAACAATTTCGCAAGATTCTCTATGTTCTCTTTGCCGCTGTCGTACTTCTGCTCCTGATCGGCTGCGCCAATGTGGCCAATCTCTTGCTCGCCCGCGCCACCACTCGCGAAAGGGAATTCGCCCTGCGCTCCGCCCTTGGCGCCGCCCGTTCCGACGTCCTTAAGATGGTCCTCGGAAAAGGCCTTCAACTTCTCCTCCTCGGTATTGCCATCGGCCTGGCCGCCAGTTTTGCCGTCTCTCGTCTCCTCGTCAGCCAGCTTTGGGGCGTTTCCCCGCACGACCCTCTCACCCTCGCCGCGGTCGCCTCGTTGCTACTCCTGGTCGGTCTGATGGCCTGCTGGATTCCCGCCCGCCGCGCCACCCGCGTCAACCCCTCGACCGCCCTGCGCTACGAATAATCAAAGAGGAGTTCTCCTCCCGGTCTATTTTTCGTGGAACATTTTTACGAGTAGAACGTCTAGGTACATAGGTAGAATACCTACAGGTAGGGACTCTGCCTACTGGGTCAGCGGTCCCTTGCGGTTCCGCAAGTCTGGTGTTCGGGGAGGAGGACAGTCATGAAACGATTCGAAGGGAAAACGATGATGGTGGTGGTCCGCGGGTATTGCCGGGTGTGCTCCGTTGTGGTTCTCGGTGTTTTGTCCGTGCTGCCGCTGGTTCGCGCTCAACAGAAAGAAGTGTCCCGGGCGTCGGCCTGTGTCCCGTCGGACCTGGCGGCGCTTATCGTTCCGGATGGTCTCTCGGTGCGCGTAAGCCCCGTCGCGGTGCTTGGCGGTCAAGAGCGAAGCGCGCTTGAACACGCCGAGAATGGACCCGCCATTTTGAGCCCCTTCGCGGACCGCACCGCCAGAGAAGCCTACAAAGTCTTTGAAAGGGAAGCACGCCAGGGGCATCCTGCCGCCATGGTGAATCTTGCGGTGTCCTCACTGGCCGGCCGGGGCACGCCGCCGAACGCCGGCGCCGCTTTGTACTGGCTGCAAGAAGCCGTGAATCGAGGCTACGCGCCGGCCTCTTATAACCTCGGTATCCTCTACTTTAAAGGTTGTGGGGTACAGCAGGACTACGCCGAAGCGCTGCGCTTTTTTGACCAGGCTTCGCGCAGCGGCGACGCCGCGTCCGAAGTAAATCTGGGCTACATGTACGACCACGGCCTCGGGGTCATTCAGAACCACGCCGTCGCTGCCTCCTGGTATCGCCAGGCTGCCGAACGTGGTGAGCCCCAAGCTCAGTACAACCACGCCGATCTGTACCTCCACGGGGAAGGAGTTCCTCACGACGAGGCCGTGGCCTTGGCGTGGTTCCAGAAAGCCGCGCTTCAGGGACACACCACCGCGCGCATCATGCTCGGCTCCATGTACGCCCTCGGCCGCGACACCCCAAAAGATTTGCAATCCGCCTATCTTTGGATCTCCGCCGCCACTTTCGAAGGTGACACCCGCGGCCGCGCCACGCTCCTATCGCTCGAAACCCAATTAACTCCTGAGCAGCTAACCGAGGCAAAGCTGCGGGCCCGGTCGCTTGCTCTCCGTGCCGCACCTTCGCCCAACGTCGCCTTGCTCCATTGACGCAGCTGGAGTCGGACGGGCGGCGTCTGGATAGCTATTCTCGGTCTTGTCTTGCTAGGGTGCTGGCCAGGACCAAAGCGTCTGCGCCCAGTGCCAGGACTTCAAAACCGCTAGTCCATGGTCCCGGATCGTGCAGATGCGCGCTGATGCGAGGGATGTGCAGCAGTAGGAAGACGAGAAAGAGGATCGTTCCCAAGAGAGCGGCCGCAAATCGCGCTTTTTTCCCGAAAATGATCGCCGCGCCCGCGGCAACCAAAACGACGCCGATCGCGCAGGCCCAAAGTGGCCGAACAGGAAACCAGGGCGGACCTAGCCCTACGGCAAGACGGGCGTAAACAAAATGCTGAATCCCGAAAGCCACAAAGGCCATGGCAAAAATGTATTGCCCGAATTTGAGGAATGGATCCGCGGTTTCGCGCTCGTATAGAGGAGAAGCGCTGGCCAGAACCCAGGCGCCTCCACACATCGCTAGGGCCACAAATCCGCTGGTCCATTCATTTCCGTCGTGCGAATGCAAGACGATCCTGGGGATATGCAGGAGCACCAAGAAAAGAAAAAACATCACGCCCAGCATGGTCGCTGCCGGCCGCGCCAATAGTTCGACGAGGATACCGACAGCCGCCGCAAGGAACGCCACCCCCACAAAGTACGCCCAGAACAGCCGTCCCGGCATCCACGCAGGCACCAATCCGGCCACGAAACCGCCATACAGAAAGTGTTGAACCCCGAAAACAACCAAGGAAATGGCCACAAAGATTCGTCCAAGCGTTTGGCTCGTTTCCCTGGTGGAGAGGACTGGTGTCGTGTTCACGCGGTGGCCGCAGCTTCAAGTAGTTTACAAGAGTTAGACCCCTTCGCAGCCCTCCATCTCTACCCTATCCCCGCATTCCTCGCTGAAGACCGCTCTGCGCTCCCATGTTAATGCCGGTCCGTGCCGGCTTGGATGTTGCTCGGCAACCGA
>Ga0209267_1000248_pt1 | contig 39821 bp, 35 predicted proteins | sample GraSoiAngelo_137_FD_185894 | JGI IMG/M metagenome (GOLD analysis project Ga0209267, IMG submission 185894) | Grasslands soil microbial communities from the Angelo Coastal Reserve, California, USA - 14_0929_09_30cm (SPAdes) (version 2) | ecosystem: Environmental > Terrestrial > Soil > Grasslands ... | reverse complement strand
CTCCTGGCTCACACGGAGTGGGCTCGCCCCGAACGGGCGGGGCGGTCTGGATCCAATGAGGGCAGAGCGCGCCGGATAGCGTCGCGCATCCGCGCGGCCGGTCTGCGCGTACTTTCCCCAGGTTGAGCAAGCGCCGAACCGTCGTAATCGCCGTCGTCGGAGCCGTCGCCGCGCTCGTGCTGGTCCTGGTCGTGGCGCTCCCGTTCGCGTTGACGCATCGCCAGGACCTACCGCTCGAACGGATCTATGGCGACGCGGCCGTCTCGGTCGTCTCTCAGGTCCTCGGCGGGAACGCGACCAACCCGGTGGCGAACGACCGGCGAGCTCTCGATACAGGTCGGATCGCGTACACAGGTTCGTGTGCGGTCTGCCACGGGGCAAAAGGCGACGGGCGCGGGGTGTTCGGCCCAACGACGTACCCCGACGCGACCGATTTCACGACGGAAGCGGCGAAGAGCAAGTCCGACGCGCAGCTCTTTTGGATCGTGAAGAACGGGTTGGGCTTCACGGCCATGCCTGCCTTCAGCGGCCAGTACAAGGACGCCGAGATCTGGGCGATGGTCGCGTACATCCGCGCGCTGCAGCGTGGCGGCGCGAGCGCGCTTGCCATACCCACGCCGAGCGCCGCGCGGCTTGCGGCGGCAGATCCCACCGTGAGTCGCCAGACGCGTGGCGCGGCGATCTATTTCGCGCTGGGCTGTCATCTCTGTCATGGTCCCGAGGGAGACGCGCCCGGAGACCTCTCCATCCGCGGGCGGATCGAGACCGAGATCGTGCGGCGCGGAAGCGATAGCGGAATGCCGGCCTATGGCCGGAACATCATCAGCGACGCCGACCTCGCCGACCTCGAAACCTACCTGCTGCGATTCGCCTCAGTGCCCTCCAGCCCAGACTGAGCTCGTAGGAGCGAGAGCGGGTACGTCGTGCCGCGCCAGCGGACGCCCCGCGTCTCGGCGAGGTAAACCGATCGCACGATCGCGTAGGCGAAGCAGAGAGCCGAGAAGGGCACGAGCAGCGCGAGGAGCAACGCAGAGAGCGTGAGCGGTCGCATGGACTGGCGATACGTCTCGAGCAGACCCGCCATCAGACAGACGACGACGATCGTGAGAAGCACGCGATCGATGCCGCCGAGGATGATGACGCCCACGAACGGCCACACCATCGTCGCCACCAGATAAAGGAGGACGCCCACTGCATCGACGAGGCGGTATTCCATGCTCGAGTACATGCTCTTCTCGAGTCCGGATATCGCGGCGCGAAGCGACGGATACCACTCGACCGATAAGAAGTCGTTGCCGTTCAGGACACGCTGCCGGAATCCGAACCCGCGCAGCCGCCGGCCCAGCCGGATGTCGTCGTCGGGGCGAAGCGACAGCGCGCGCATGGTGCCGATGCGCGCGTAGGCGGATCGCCGCACGAGATTGAACGCGCCGATCCCAACACCGCGTGTGCTCTTTGGGTCGTTCGCGAGGTACGCGCCCCAGAGCGCGATGAAGGAGTAGGCGAAGAACGCGACGAACGCGCGGAGCGCGAGCCCGCGCGCGAGGAGTCGCGGCGCGAGCGTGAGGTGGTCCAGCTGTTCGGCCACCGCGTACGCGACAGCCCGACGGAGCGCGCCCTGCGCGAACACGATGTCCGCATCGGTGAAGAGCAGCCATTCGCCGCTCGCGCTCTCCGCACCGCGCCAGAGCGCATGGTTCTTGCCGAGCCATCCCGCGGGCAGCTGATCGACGCGGATCGCGCGGATCCGCGAGTCGCGCGCGGCGAGCTTTGCCAGGACCGCACCGGTCGCGTCGCTTGACCGGTCGTCGACCGCGATGATCTCGAGGTCGGGGTAGTCCTGCGCGAGGAGCGATTCGACGGCGCGGCCGATCCCGGACGCCTCGTCGCGGGCCGGCACCACGACCGAGAGCCGCGGCAGGATCACGCTACGGTCGAGCGCCGGCAGCCTCGGGATCGCGTTCCGCCGGCGGACAAGCAACGCAAAAGGCACGGTCACCGCCAGGAACACGAGGAGGTCGAAGATCTCAAGGGGCAGGGTCGGGATCACCAGATGAAGCTAGCCCACCTGTCGCAGTACTCACACCGATGGGGGAGAAGACCGTCCAAATTCCCCCGTTCGCGTCCCCCGCGGAGCCCGCGAGCAGTACGTTCTGGGCGTTCCTCTGTGGGCCCGTCATCCCTAGCGTTCTCGTCGTGATACGAAGGGTGCTCGCAGCACATCCACGCGATGCGATGCCGCGATATGTCGCCGCGGTGCTAGGGGCTGCGGCCCTCTATGCGATCGAACAGGTCGTCTCTGACGACTACGTGCGGTGCGTCTTGGCGGACTTCGCGTGGACGGCCGCAGCCATTGGCGCGATTGCCGGCACCGCGCGTGCCGTTCGTGCGTCCCGCGACGACGACCGGATGGTCTGGCTGCTTTTCCTCGCAGGCTCGGTCTCGTGGTTCGTCGGCCAGCTTCTGCGCGATGCCGCCGATATTGGACAGCTCCCGATGCCTTCGCCCCTCATCGCGGACCTCGGTTTCATGACCGCGGCGCCGCTCTGGACGATCGCGCTGGTGTTGCTGCTGCGCCGGCATGGACAACGTCTCACGCTCTACGCGCTCGTTCTGGACGTCGGCGCCGTCGTGCTCACGCTTGGCGCCGCGGTGACGCTGTACCTCGCGACGACGCTCGCCATTGACATTGGCCGTGACCCGCAGGCGACGGCCGTCGCGGTCCTGTATCCGCTCGTGTACGTGGCCGCGACCGCGGCAGCGCTCTCGGCCGTCTGGGGAATGCCGGAGCGCGAGCCGCGTGGAGCGGTGACGTCGCTTTTCCTCGGGCTCGGCTTGAACGCATTGGCGTTCGTGCTCTACCTGCCGGCGAACATCGAGGGGACGTTCAAGGCGGGGACGCCGATCGACGCGCTCTGGATCGTTGGGGTCGGCGCCATCGGCATCGCTGGCGCCCAGTGGGTCGAAGACCGCGAGGACGGCCGGAATAGCCGGCTCTCCGGCGCGGTGGTCCACCTCTCGCGCATGGTCCTGCCCGGCGTGGTCGCCGCGGCCTGCTCGTTCCTCCTGGTCTACACGGACATCCGCACGGTGCCCGGCCGCTTCGCCGACCAGATCGACGGCGCGGTCGCTCTCACCGTCCTCGTCCTTGCGACGCGCGCCGGACTTGCCCTCTACACGAACTGGCAGCTCGGAGAGCGTGAGCGGCGCCGAGCCGAGGAGCTCGCCGTGCTTTACGACGTCGGCCTCGCGACGGCCGGCGAGCTTTCGCTCGACGAGCTCGCGAGCCTCATCGCGCGCGAAGCGACCGCGCTCACCGGGACCGACGGGGCGATGGTCGCCCTCTCGGAGAGTGGTCAAGGGTTGATCGTGCGCGCGGTTCAAAACGCGCCCGCGCTCGGGCTGCGCTCCTCGGTCGGCGAGGACCTGCGCGGGATCGCGCTCGAGTGCCTGCGCACGCGCGATGTTGTCGTCGCGAGCGCATACCGAGATCATCCCGACAGCAACCCCGCGCTCCACGACCTCATCGCCTCCGCGATCGCGGCGCCACTCGTTGCGCACGGCGAGATCGTGGGAACACTCACGGCATACGTCTCGCGCCCGCGCGTTTTCTCCGAGGAGACCCGTCGGCTTGTTCGCCTCTACGCGGCACAGGCCGCGATCGCGATCGCGAACGCGGCCCTACTCGCCGAGACGCGGCGCCTGGCGCGCGACGACGACCTGACCGGCGTGCTCAACCGCCGCAGCCTGCTGGAGCGGCTCGAAGTGCAGATCGCGGACGCCAACCGGCACGGCGAAACGTTCGGAGTGGTGCTGTGCGACGTCGATGGGCTGAAGGCTGTGAACGACTCGGCCGGCCACCTTGTCGGGAATGAGGTCCTTCGAACGCTGGCTCGGGCGATGCGACAGGCGACGCGAGCGGAAGACGTCGTCGCTCGTTTCGGTGGCGACGAATTCGTGCTCCTTCTTCCTCGGACCGGCCCGCTCCCGGCCCAGGCGACCGTGGGTCGGATCGCCGCGCGGCTGCGCGAGGAGCGATACATGTGGGCGGGCCAGTCGAACGAGCTGCCCCGCGCGTCCTTCGGCATCTCCTGGTTCCCGATCGACGGCCGCGATGCGGACGCGCTCATCAGCACGGCCGACGCGCGGATGTATGAGGACAAGGCGCGGGCGCGGACGACGCGCCTCGCCGTCGCCGCAGAGGCCGACTGATTCGTTAGGCTTCCTTCTCTCAGCTCTTGTGAGGAGGGGAAAGTGCCGAAGTGTCCCGAGTGCGATGCCGAGGTCACCATCGGCTCGGACGCCGTCAAAGGGGAGATCGTGTCCTGCCCCGACTGCGGGGCGGAGCTCGAGGTCAAAGAGACGGCGCCGGTCGCGCTGTCCCTCGCGCCGGAGGCCGAAGAGGACTGGGGTGAATAACAAGCCCCGGGTCGGCGTCCTCCTCTCCCGAGTTCGTGTCGAGGAGAAGCTCCTGCTCGCCGAGCTCGAGTCGCGCGGCGTCGAAACGAAAGTCATCGACGATCGCGAGCTGGTCCTGGCGGTCGAACAGCGTCCGGAGCTCGGCGTCGATGTCATCCTTGAACGGTGCATTCAGCACGGCACCGCCCTCTACGCACTCGCGGTCTTGGACGCCTGGGGCATCCCGACCGTGAACCGCTACGAGGTGGCAGAGATCTGCGGCAACAAGCTGCTCACCACGATGCGGCTCATCCGCGACGGGGTGCCGAGCCCGCGGACGCGCGTGGCGTTCACGCCCGAATCGGCGCTCGCCGCCATCGAGGAGCTCGGATATCCAGTGGTGCTGAAGCCCCTCATCGGTTCGTGGGGACGCCTCATCTCGAAGGTGAACGATCGCGAAGCGGCCGAGGCGATCGTCGAGCACAAGGACGTGCTCGGCAACTATCTCCACTCGATTTACTACATCCAGGAGTACATCCAAAAACCCGGCCGTGACATTCGCGCGTTCGTCGTGGGGAGCGAGACGATCGCGGCGATCTACCGCGCGAGCGATCACTGGATCACGAACACCGCCCGCGGCGGGCAGGCCTCGAACTGCCCGGTCACGCCCGAGCTCGACGCGCTCTGCGTGCGCGCAGCGCGCGCTGTCGGCGGCGGCGTCGTCGCGATCGATCTGCTCGAGGCGCCCGAGGGTCTGCTCGTCAACGAGGTCAACTACACGATGGAGTTCCGGAATTCCATCGATACGACAGGCGTGAACATCCCGGCAAGGGTCGTCGATTACGTCCTCGAGGTGGCGAGAGCGGCCCGGTGAAGGTTGGAGTAATAGGCGCCGCGGGTTACGCGGGCGGCGAGCTCCTGCGGTTGCTGATCGGTCATCCGAACGTCGACGAGATCGTCGCCGGAAGCGAATCGCTCGCGGGCAAGCCCGTTGCCGCGGCTCACCCGAATCTTCGGAAACGAACGAGCCTCTCGTTCGTCCATTACGAGGACGTGACTCGCTGCGACGTGCTGTTCCTGGCGCTCCCGAACGGCGCGCACCGCGCCCACGAATTCGAGGATCGCGCCACCGTCCTCATCGACCTGTCGAGCGACCATCGCTTACGGGACGCGGCCGACTACGACCGCTGGTACGGCTCGCCGCATCCCAGGCCGACCCTTCTCGACCGCTGGATCTACGGCATGCCCGAGCTTCACCGAGATCAGATCCGAAACGGCAAGCGGATCACTGGCGCGGGCTGCAACGCGACCGCGTCCATCGTCGCGCTCCTGCCGCTCTTCCGTGCCGGCGTGGTGGACCGAAGTCGGCCGGTCGTCATCGAGTGCAAGGTCGGCTCGAGCGAGGGCGGGCGCGAACCGAGCGAGGACAGCCACCACCCGGAGCGCTCGGGCGTGGTGCGATCCTTTCGGCCGGTCGGGCACCGCCACACGGCGGAGATCGAGCAGGAGCTGCGCCTCGGTGGGCACGACCTGCGCGTGGATCTCTCCGTGACTTCGGTCGAGCTTGTCCGGGGCGTGCTCGCGACCGCGCATGTCTACACGTCCTCGGCGCTCGACGAGAAGGCGCTCTGGAAGATCTACCGCGACGCCTACGCGGCCGAGCCGTTCGTACGCATCGTGAAGGAGCGCACGGGCATCTGGCGGTACCCCGAGCCCAAGCTCCTCGCGGGGACGAACTTCGCCGACGTCGGGTTCGCCCTCGATCCGCGCGGCGAACGGGTCGTCGCGCTCTGTGCGATCGACAACCTCATGAAGGGAGCGGCCGGCAACGGGGTCCAGGCGATGAATGTCTCGTGCGGGTACGCGGAGGACGCTGGCCTCGGTTTCGTGGGGCTGCATCCGTGACGCTGCGCGCGGTCGTGAAGGCGGGTGGAAGCGCCGGCGTCGAACGCGATTCGGTCGCCGACCTCGTCGCCGATATCGCCCGCTCGGACGAGATCGTGCTCGTGCATGGCGCATCCGGCGAAACGGACAAGCTCGCGGCGGCGCTCGGGCATCCACAGGAGAAGGTCGTCTCGCCCTCAGGCCACGAAAGCCGCCGCACCGATCGCAGAACGCTTGAGATCTTCGCGATGGCTGCTCTCGGCGTTGAGAATTTCCTCTACGTCGAGAAGCTCCAGCAGCGCGGGATCGATGCGGTCGGGCTTTCCGGCATTTCCGGCCGCCTCCTCGTCGCGAGCAAGAAGGATGTGCGCTCGGTCCGCGACGGGAAGACCATCCTGCTGCGCGACGATTACACGGGAAAGGTCGAGGCGGTGAACCTGCCGCTCCTCACGCAGTTCATCGGCGCGGGGCGGGTGCCGGTGATCGCGCCGCTCGCGCTGTCGACGGAGCAGCAGGCCCTCAACGTCGACGGCGATCGCGTCGCGGCCGCGATCGCCGTGGCCATCGACGCGGATGCGCTCATCATCCTCACGAGCGTGCCCGGCCTCCTTCGAGATGCCGACGACCCGCGCACGCTGGTGGCGGAGACGACCGTCCAGGAGGCGGAGTCGCTCGCCCGCGGACGGATGAAGGTGAAAATACTCGCGGCGCGAGAGGCGCTCGAAGGTGGCGTCGATGAAGTCGTCATCCGATCTGCGAGCGGGGACCCGGGCGTGCGGACGGTGATCCGGTCGTGAGCGCGACGCTCCGCTCGACCGCCGGTCTCGTCGCGGCCGAGGATGCGCATACATCGGGCCTCTACACCAAGCGTGGCATTGTCCTCGTTCGCGGGGAAGGCGCGGTCGTGTACGACAGCGAAGGGCGCGCGTACATCGACTGCGTCGGTGGACAGGGCATCGCCAATCTCGGTCACGGCAATGCCGCGGTGGCCAACGCGATCGCAGAGCAGGCCCGCACGCTCGCATCGTGCACCGAGCTCTTTTACAACGATCGCCGCGCCGAGCTCTACGACGTCCTCGCCGGGATCCTGCCGCCGTCGCTCGATCGGTTCTTTCTGTGCAATAGCGGGACCGAAGCGGTCGAGGGAGCGCTGAAGTTCGCGCGCGCGGCGACAAAGCGAACGGGCATCGTAGCGACGATGCGCGGGTTTCACGGGAAGACGATGGGCGCGCTGTCGGCGACCTGGGGCCCGGAGTACCGCGATCTGTTCGGCCCGCTCGTTCCCGACTTCTCACACGTCCCCTTCAACAAGCCGGAGGCCCTCGACGCCGCGATCACGGAGCGCACCGCCGCGTTCATCGTCGAGCTCGTCCAAGGAGAGGGAGGCGTGCGGCCGGCGACCCGCGAGTTCGCACAGGAAGCCGCGAGACTCTGTGCGGCGCGAGGTGCGCTCCTGATCGTCGACGAGGTCCAGACCGGCTTCGGCCGGACGGGCACGCTCTTGGCGATAGAGCAGTACGGACTGATGCCGGACATCCTGTGCCTCGCCAAATCGATCGCCGGCGGGATGCCCATGGGCGCGATCGCGTTCTCGCGCAAGATCGGCGACCTCGCCAAGCGCTCGCACTCGACTACCTTCGGCGGAAACCCGCTGGCCTGCGCAGCCGCAATCGCGGCGATCGGTGAGATCCAGCGGCTCGACCTCGCACGGAACGCTCGGGAGAGAGGCGCGCAGCTCATCGAGGGACTTCGCGCGATCCGGAGTGATCGCGTCCGCGAGGTCCGCGGGCTCGGACTTCTCGTCGGCGTCGAGCTCAAAGAAAACGCGTCCGGAGCCATTCGCGCGCTCCAGGACGAAGGAGTAGTCGCGCTCGGTGCAGGCCCGACGGTGGTGCGCTACCTGCCCCCGCTCGTCATCACCGAGCGGGAGATCGATCGCGTCCTCGCGGCCTCGGCGAAGGCGCTCGGGTGAGACCGAGCGAAGCTGACCTCGACCTCGTCCGCGGCCTCGTCGAGATCCCGAGCGTTTCCCGCCGCGAGGGCGAGGCCGTCGAGTGGCTCGTCGCACGGATGGCCGAGCGCGGCTTTCGCGCGAACGTCGACGATGCTGGCAACGCCGTGGGTGAGATCGGCGATGGTCCCGTCCACGTCGTCCTGCTGGGACACATCGACACCGTGCCCGGCGAGATCCCGGTGAGGATCGAGGGCGACGAGCTTGTGGGGCGCGGCGCGGTCGACGCGAAGGGTCCGCTCGCCGCATTCATCGCCGCGGCGACGCAGCCGATCCCGGGGGTGCGAGTGACAGTCGTGGGCGCGGTCGAGGAAGAGTCGCCTTCGAGCAGGGGTGCCCGGCATCGCGCGACGCTGGCCGCGCCGGACTGGTGCGTGATCGGCGAGCCGTCGGGGTGGGACGCGGTCACGGTCGCGTACAAGGGACGGCTCACTCTCCACATCGCTCTCTCACGCGAAGCGCGTCACGGTGCCGCGCCCGGAGCGACCGTCGCGGAGGAGGCGCTCGCGCTGTGGGAGCGCGTCCGTGAGTCTGCCGCGGATCGAGGCAGCGGAAATCGCTCGTTCGAGCGTCTCGACTGCCGGCTCGAGAGCATCGAAGCAGGCTCGGCGGACGGTCTTGTGGAAAGAGCGCATTTGCGCATCGGCTATCGCGTGCCCCCGGGCATCGATCCAGCTGATCTCGAGCGTGCCGCAGAGCGTCTTGCGACGAGCGACGGTCACACCCACGTCGTCGTCACGACGCAGGGGAGGGAAGAGCCGGTCCGCACGCCGAGAACGAGTCCGGTCGCCCGCGCATTCGCGCGCGCGATCTCCGCGGCGGGCGGTCAGACCACCTTCAAAGAGAAGAGCGGCACGAGCGACATGAACGTCCTCTTTCCGGCGTGGGGCTGCCCGATGGTCGCGTACGGTCCGGGCGACAGCCGCTACGACCACACACCTATCGAAAGGCTGTCGATACTCGAGTTCGCGCGCTCAATAAGTGTCCTAAAGGGGGTGCTCAGCCGAGCGAGCGACCGCATAATCTGACGCCGACCTGCATAAGGAGGCGCGCTGGGTGTTCACGAAGCGCCACACGCGCCAACGGCTCGTCGTCGCTGGCCTGGCCCTGCTGGCGCTTGCGGTCGGCGCGCTCCTCCTACGGACGGATCTCTTCGACACGACGCTTCAGTCGATCGTCTACGACAAGGCGATCGACATCGGGAACGCCCCGCTCGCGAATCAGGTGACCATCGTCGCGCTCGACGACGCTACCGTCGACCAGTACCGCTACCCACTTCCGCGCTCGGTCTACACCGAGTTGCTTCGGGCGCTCAAGCCGCTGAACCCCAGCGTGATCGCCTTCGACGTCGGCTTCTACGACGCCGCGCAGAACCCCGAAGAGGACCGCGCACTTGCGGCCGCCATCAAAGACGCCGGCAATGTCCTGCTTGCGATGCAGGGTTCCGGCACATCGACCCTTGGTGATCACACCGAGCGCTACCCGGTCGTGCAGTTGCCCATCCCGGTCCTGCGCGCCGCCGCCGCCGGCGTGGGGACGGTGAACATCCACCCCGATCCCGACGGCCGCGTGCGCTACGCCCAGCTCCGCATCGAGGGCCCGGACGGAGCGACCTACTACTCACTCCCGCTCGTCGCCGCTACAAACAAAGTCAGGGCGGATCTTTCGAGCGCGCAGCGGACGGGCGACATCTTCACCGTCCCCGCTCCGCTTGGCGACCGTGTGATCCCCATCGATCGGCGTGGCGGCATGTCGATCTACTACGCGGCGCCTCCGGCCCCAGAGCCGTCGGACTGCACCAACAAGGATCTTTTCTGCGTCGTCTCGATGAAGGACGTGATCAATGGAGCGGTCTCCCGCGAGCAGATCACCGGGCGTGCGGTCTTCATTGGAGCGCACTCGCTTTCGGGCGTGCCTGACAGCTACCCGGTCCCGAACTCGAGCGGCTTCAAGATGTTCGGCGTGGAGATCTGGGCCAATGCCGCCCAGTCGATCCTGACCAACCGGTATCCCGTGCTGAAGCAAAGCGACCCCGTGACCCTCGCACAACTCCTGGTCGTCACGCTTGCCGGACTTCTCCTGGTCTTCCGTTGGCGGCTGTACGGCTTCCTCGGCGCGCTCGCGCTGCTCGTCCTCTATGTCGTCGGTGGATACGTCCTCTTCGCGCTCCAGACGCAGGGTCCCATCGGGGCAGGCCCCGTGGAAGTCCCCTCGATTGCGTACGTGATACCGGCCGTCTTCTGGTGGATCATCCTGCTCGGCTATCTCTTGGTGGAGGAACAGATCACGGTCGCGCGGACGCGAATCACCTTCGGTCGTTTCGTCACGCCGTCGGTCGCCCGCACGATCATCGATCGAGAGGAGGCCGGAAAGCTTGCGCTCGGAGGCGAGGAGAAGCGCGTCACGGTGCTCTTCGGGGACATCCGCGGGTTCACCACGATTTCGGAGGGACTGGCTCCTGAGATTCTCCTCGGCCACCTCAACCGGTACTTCGACGGTATGGTGGACATCGTGAATCGCTACGAAGGCACCGTGAACAAGTTCAACGGCGACAACATCATGGTGCTCTGGGGCGCGCCGCTCGAGATGAAGGATCCTGCGCGCAAGGCCGTCGAGTGCGCGCTCGAGATGCAGCGCTGGATCGTCGCCGAGCGCGAGAAGGGCGGCTTGGACGTCTCCTTCGGGTTCGGCATAAATACCGGCCCGGTCGTCGCGGGATTCCTCGGCGCGAAGGGGCGCATGGAATACACGGTCATCGGGGACAGCGCCAACGTCGCGTCGCGGCTCACCGCGGCGGACATTGCCCGACGTGACCAGGTGGTCGTCTCGGGCGAGACGCTGGCGGAGCTCGGCGACGACGTCGAGGCCATCGACCTCGGTGCGGTGGCAGTGAAGGGGCGCGTCGAGCCGGTGCCGTGCTGGCAGATCAACCGGCTCGGCGATGTCGCAACTCCGAAGCCCGCGCCTGCGCCCGAGGTGCCCGTACGTCGGGTGGTCGTGGCGGGATATCGCCGTGCTTGACGACAAGGTCGCGCTCGTCCTGGTCAAGCTTGGCCACCTTGCTGTCCAGAAGGACCGCGAGGCGTACCTGCGCGGCCTCGTCGACCTCTGCTCGCAGGCCGTCGATGCCGAGCGCTGCACCGTGTACATCGTCAACGGGAAGAAGAAGGAGCTCTGGGCTCGCGTCGCCCAGCGCACCGCGACCGAGATCCGCCTGCCGATGGGGCAGGGCCTCGCGGGCCAGTCCGCGCTCACCGGGGAGACGATCAACGTACCGGATGCCTACGCTGACGCGCGCTTCGACCGGAACGTGGATCTGCGGACCGGATTCCGCACCCTGAACATGCTCGTCGTCCCCGTGTGGGGAAGCGATGGGCAGAGCGTGGTTGGTGTGATCCAGGCGCTGAACAAGCGCAACGGCGCCTTCGAACGGCGCGACCAGATGCTGCTCGAGCAGATCGCCGAAACCGTGGGGCCGGTGCTCGAGCACATCCCAATCGACAACTGATGACCGATGAGCGCCGGACGCGGCGCGACCGTCGCACCCAGCCGCGGCGCAAGGGCGAACGCAAAGTCACAGCCGGGTCCAAGCTCGATCTCATCCTCGATGTGACGCGCCGTCTCATGTCGATCACCGACCTGGACGCCCTGCTGCGGGACATGGCGACGGTCACGACCCAGCTTCTCGACGCTGATCGCGCCACGATCTTCATCGTCGATCGCGACCGCGCTGAGATCTGGTCGAAGGTCGCCCTCGGCACAGGCGCGGGCGAGATTCGGCAGGCGATCGGGGTCGGCATCGCGGGCACCGTCGCCGCCACAGGCGAGACGATCAACATCGCCGATGCGTACGAGGACCCCCGCTTCAACCCCGAGCCCGACCATCGCACTGGGTACCGCACCAAGACGCTGCTCACGTTCCCGATGACCGGACAGAACGATCGCGTCATCGGTGTATTCCAGGTGGTGAACAAGAACGGGGGTGGCGAGTTCACGACGGACGACGAGGAAACGCTGAGCTCGCTCGGGGCATCGGCGGCGGTTGCGGTCGAGAACGCGCAGCTCGTCGCCGAGCAGCGGCGTCTCTGGACGACGCTCATCGAGACGCTCGCGGTCACGATCGACGCACGCGATCAGCAGACCGCCGGTCACAGCCAGCGCGTGACGCGATATGCGGAGGTCATCGGGCGGGCGCTCGGGCTTCAGGGGATAGAGCTCGAGAAGATCCGCGCCGCCGCGCTGCTCCACGACTACGGCAAGATCGCGGTACGCGACCAGTTTCTTCTCAAGCCGGGGAAGCTCGACCAGGCCGAGTTCGAATACATGAAGGTCCATGCAGAGAAGACCGGCGAATTCCTCGCCCACCTCGTGTTCCCTCAGGACATGCGCGACGTTCCCGTGATCGCCGCGCAGCATCACGAACGCATGGACGGCAAGGGCTACCCCCGCGCCCTGCCGGCGGAGCGCATCCTTCTTGGCGCGCGGATCGTCGCGGCGGCTGACGTCTTCGACGCGCTCACCGCGCCCCGCTACTACAAACCCGCGTACACGCTCGAGAAGACGCTCGAGATCATGGATGGCATGGCGGGTGATCATCTCGACCCGGCCGTCGTCGCAGCCGTGCGCCGCAACGTTCACGACCTCGAGTGGACGCTTGACTCCATGAAGCACACCTGGCCCAAACCCGGTGACGAGGGAATGACCGCTGCGCCGGAGTCGGGCCTCTCCGAGCGCGATCAGGCACCGAGCTCCTGAGCGACTGATGAAGATCCGCTTCTGGGGCACGCGAGGCTCCATCCCGACGCCGGGGCCGCTCACCGTGCGATACGGCGGCAACACCGCCTGTGTCGAAGTTCGCGACAGCACCGGATCGCTTCTGATCCTCGACGCCGGCACGGGACTCCGCGAGCTCGGCACGGCACTCATGAACGGCGGCGGCACGCGGCCGTTCTCCGTCGACCTCCTTCTCTCGCATCTCCATTGGGATCACATCCAGGGCATTCCCTTCTTCCGTCCGGCGTACGACCCGAAGTCGTCGCTCCGCATCCGCGGCCCCAAGCAATCCCGGACGATGCGCGAGCTGCTCGGGCTCGGGATGGACGATCCGTTCTTTCCCGTCGACATCGACGATCTTCCCGCGCAGCTATCCGTCGGCGAGCTGCAGGATGGAAGCGACGAGCAGATCGGGCGGTTCCGCGTGCGCGCCGCCAGCATCTTCCACCCGGCGCCCGCTCTCGCGTTCCGGATCGAGGCTGACGGCCATGCGTTCGTCTACGCGACGGATACGGAGGATCCGTTCTCTGGAAAACCGAATCCCGTGATCGCCCTCGCCACCGGCGCGGACACGCTTATCCACGACGCCCAATTCCAGGAGAGCGACTTCAAGCCGACGTGGGGGCACTCCACGATAGCGAGCGCGATCGATGTGGCGGCCAAATCGAAAGTGAAGCGTTTGGTCCTCTATCACCACGACCCCGACCGCAGCGACGACGCGCTCGATCGAATCGCCGTCGAGGCGCAGAAGAAGGCGACCGAAACCGCCCCCCGCCTCGAGGTCGTCGTGGCGCGCGAGGGCATGGAGCTCGCGATCTAGCACCGCGTGTCTCTAACCAAAGTGACGGAGCGTATCGTCGGGGCGACGACCGAGGGGAGGTTTTCCGATGAACGCACTTGACGCGATCAGCCAGGCGAAAGAGGTCATTACCGTCCGCCGCGTATACGGCGACCCCTACCAGGAGAACGGAATCACGATCATCCCCGCCGCCAGCGTGATGGGTGGTGGCGGCGGCGGCGGCGATACTGCCGGGAACGGGGGCGTCGGCTTTGGCGTGCGCGCGCGGCCCGCCGGAGCGTGGGTGATCAAGAACGGCGAGGCCGAGTGGCGGCCCGCGATCGACCTCAATCGGACGATCCTCGTCGGGCAGCTCGTCGCCATCGTCGCGCTCCTCGTCGCGCGCTCGGTCGTGAAGACCCTGGCAAGGGCCAGACGCTAGCCGTGTAACAGGCGATGCGGGCGGGCTCGCCCGCCCGATCCGGGGACGCCCTGCGCCCAAAGTTGTGCGCGTCGGTATATCCGCTGGCTCTATTGCTCAGCATCCGTTAACTGAAACGTCGCTGCGACACATAGACCGCCGCATGTCGCATTTAGTGACGTTGTACGCAGCGAGCGTTCAGAAAGTCCACCCCACCTCCCCCAATGCGCACGCGCCGCCGGCCAGGGACTCCATCCCGCCGGCGGCGTCGTGACATCTAGGACAGTCTCGTTCCGGGACGACGCCTGGCATCCACGGACGAGGCCAACTGGAGCCCACACGAGTGGGCTGCCGCGGTCAGTTACGGATCGACGCGGCGGATCGGATGACGGAGCGCGAATCCTTTGACGTCCTCGAGGGACATGCCCCCGGTGGGCTGCCAATCGTGCGATTCGCTTTTGCCGGCCGAGCAGTAGGCCCAGCGGTCTTCGTGCATCGTTAGCGCATCGGTCGGCTCCGGACCTTGGTGGTCCGGGCGCGCGCAGAAGAAGTCCACGCGATCGTCCATCAATGGGTTGACGCAGCAGCCCTCCGGACCACGTCACCTCGTCGGGGGATGAGCCCGCGTCCTCCCGTGGTTTGACATGTGACTAAACGGTCACCTATAGTTGGCCGCAGTGGATGACGTGTTCAAGGCGTTGGCCGATCCGACCCGGCGGAGCCTCCTCGACCGGCTCTTCCGTGAGGATGGACAGACGTTAGGCGCGCTCCAAGCGCGGTTCCGGATGACGCGGTTCGGCGTCATGAAGCACCTGAAGCAGCTTGAAGACGCCGGCCTCGTTGTGACCAAGCGGCGAGGCCGCGAGAAGCTCCACTTTCTCAACCCGGTGCCGATTCGGCTTGTCCACGATCGGTGGGTGAGCAAGTACGCCGAGCCGTGGACCGCCGCTCTCAGCGATCTAAAAACCAAACTGGAGGGACCCGTGGAGAAGGTATTCGAGATCTACATCAAGACCACGCCGGAGCGCCTATGGGAGGCCATCACCGACAGCGACATCAGGAGCAAGTACAACTTCGGGGTTCACATCGACTCGGACTGGACGCCGGGCTCGCGATACGACACCAGCCACCCGTCCAGCAACGGGCCACTCGTGGAAGGCGAGAACCTGGAGGTCGATCCGCCGCGAAGGCTCGTCCAGACCATGCGCGCACTCTGGAGCGAAGACGTGAAGCGCGAAGGAACGTCGCGGGTCACATGGGAGATCGAACCGGTCGGCGATTCGTGCCGACTTACCGTGACCCACGATCGGCTCCGCGACGGCGCGAACGACCAGCTCTTCGGCGGCTGGCCGATGATCCTCTCGGGTCTGAAGACCTATCTCGAGACGGGAGAGCTCCTCACCACACCAGGTTCGCTCATGTATGCCACTCCGCCCGCATCTGGAAAACGCTGAAGCTCGGCGAACCCTTCTGACGCCGGGCACAAAACGTCCGGCCTCAGCGCCTCACAAGGCAAACCGTGGGCGAGGAGGGACTCGAACCCTCACGCTCTTTCGAGCACGAGCTCCTAAAGCTCGAATGTCTGCCATTTCATCACTCGCCCACACCTAGCCTAAGGGGGCTCAACTTTTCCGGCGATCGACCACCCATGCCGAACCGGGTCGACGCTTCGCGACTTCCTTGACCTCCGCGGCCGCGCGTGCCGCCGCGGTCGCGCCGTCGAAACGGCCCGGCGGTACGTTCACGATCCCGATCGAGACCGTGGCGATCGGCGTGTGGCGCAGACGTCCCCGACGATCGCGGGCCTCGATCCAGCCGCGTGCGTGGTCATCCGGGTCGTAGAGCGCGCGGATCGAGGCGTCGAACCGTCCGGTGATCTCCTCTGCGAGCGCTTCCGCTTCCTCGGCTCGCGCCAGCAGCACGAAGTCATCCCCGCCGATGTGCCCGACGAAGCGCTGGTCCGAGCCGGCGGCGTGAATCAGGATCTCCGCAAGCATCGTGATCACGCGGTCCCCTCGCGTGAATCCGTAGTGGTCGTTGAACTCCTTGAAGCGGTCGATGTCCACGTAGAGCAGCGCGAAATGCTCCCCGCGCGCGAGGCGCGTCTCGAGCTCTTCGGTGATGGTCGCGTTGCCAGGAAGCCCGGACAGCGGGTTGACGTTCCGCATCCCGCTCCAGCGACGCACCGCCGCTCCCACTCGCGCCAGGAGCTCGTCGGCGTCGTAGGGCTTGGTGATGAAGTCTTCGGCGCCGGCCTCGAGCTCGGCGAGCTTGGTCTGGCGGTCGGAATGAGCGGTAAGAAAGACGATCGGCAGAAAGCGCGTGCGCGGGTCTTGACGCAGCTGCCGGTGAACTTCCGCACCGGACATTCCGGGTAGGCCGAGATCGAGAAGGACGAGGTCAAACCGCGCATCGCGCATCACAGCGACGGCGCGCTCGCCGTCGCCGACCTCGTCGCAGACGTAGCCCGCATCGTCGAGGAGCGCGCGCAGCGCGCCGCGGGTCGCCTCGTCGTCCTCCACCACCAGGACGCGTGCCGCCATGTATCAAGAGTCGGCGGGACGGACAGTCACGCTCAATAGGACAGCCGTACCCGTTTGAGCTTGGTTCTCCGGTCGCTAGGTCAACGTGCGGTCAACGATCTTGTCGCGCTTCGACACCGGCGAGCCGTTCGATGACCTTCAGAAGCGCGTGATTGCCCTCGCGCCCGCCGCCGCCCTGCTGGAGCGCGGTATACAGCGCGTGCACGAGCGCGGTCCCCGGCAGCGAAACGTGGTCGCCGTAGGCGTTGTCGAGGACGAGCCGCAGATCCTTCTGCTGCAGATCGACCATGAAACCCGGGCGAAAGTCGCCGGCGATCATCTTCGGGGCGTAGTTCTGCATCGCCCAGGATGAGCCCGCACCACCCGCGATCACCTGTCGCGTGCGCTCGAGATCGATGCCCTGCGCCTTCGCGAAGACGAGCGCCTCGGATACACCGAGGTTGTTGATCGCCACGGCGATCTGATTCGCGAGCTTGCAGGCCTGCCCCGCACCGTGATCGCCGATGTGAACGATGGTCTTTCCGAGGACCTCGAAGAGCGGCATCGCGCGCTTGGTGTCCGCTTCGCCGCCGCCGACCATGATCGCAAGACGCGCTTCGATCGCCCCGAGCTCGCCGCCGGAGACAGGCGCGTCGAGCGTGTGAAATGGCGGCTTGTTCGCTGCCGCGCGCTTGGCGATCTCGCGCGACGCGGCTGGGCTGATCGTGCTCATGTCGATCGCGAGGAGCTCGGGTCGCGCACCGGAAGCGATGCCGTCGGGCCCGAAGGTCACCGCTTCCACGTCGGGCGAGCTCGTGACCATCGTCACGACGATGTCCGATCGCTCGGCCACCTCACGTGGCGTACGGACCACCGTCGCCCCGTCTTTCTCGAAGGGCTTTGCGCGATCCAGCGTCCGATTCGTGACCGTGACGGGGAATCCTGCTGCCAGCGCGTTCCGGGCCATCGGCGCGCCCATGATCCCGAGGCCGACGAAACCGACGCGCTCCATCAGGTCAGTTCTCGATGTCGTCGTCGCTCGAGAGGAACACGCTGCGGTCGCCGGCCTCCTCGGAGACGAGGAACGTGCCCTCCTCGGTCACGTCCACGTTCACGGACGCGACGAGAAGATCGTCGGTCACGTGGATGAAGCCGGCCGTGCGCGCGAGCTCGTTCGCGATCGCCTCGGAAAGCGAATCCTCCTCGAACGAATCGACGAGCAACGTCCGCGCCTTTTTCACGAGCGCGAAGAATTCGAGCGGCTCAAGATGCTGCTCGTGGGCGAGGAGGACGGCTGTTCCGAGCTCCTCGTCGCCTTCATGGATCTCGTAGAAGAACATCTGCTGTCGACGAGCGTACCCGATTACCATTGGCGCATCTCCATGCAGAACTCCCCGAAGACTTTGCCGTCATCCGTGAAGCACACGGTCCGCCGAGAGCCTGGATCGAAGGTCACGCTCGATGTTGAGGTCGCGGCCGACCGCCTCTCGCGCGCGGCGGACGCCGCGTTCGAGCGGCACGTGCAGCGCGCGAAGATACCGGGCTTTCGTCCCGGCAAGGCACCGCGGGGAATGTACGAGCGGGCATACGGCAAGGAGCATCTCTGGGAGGACGCCGCGGACGACCTCATGGACCAGACCTATCGAGAGATCGTCGAGGCGGAGGGCATCGAGCCGATCGATCGGCCGGATGCGAAGCTGACGCAGCTCAAAGAGGGCGAGCCCCTCCGCTACACCGCGACCGTTGTTGTGCGTCCCGACGTCACGCTCGGCGACTACCTGGCGCACGGCGCGACCGTCGAGGCCGCTCCGCCCACCGATGAAGACGTCGAGCGAACGATCGCGTCGATGCGCGACACCCACGCTCAGCTTCGGCCCGTCGACCGCGAGGCGCGAGCCGGCGACATCCTCACCGTTGACATTGACGCAGCCGTGCCGGGGAAGACCCTGCCGCCGTTCGCGCGCAACGCGCACATCGAGGCCGGGAAAGATCTCGGCATGGTGGGACTCGGCGAAGCCCTCGTCGGTATGAAGCTGGGCGACGAGAAAAAGGTCGACCTCACTTTCCCAAACGACGCGAGCGAGAACGACCTTGCGGGAAAGACCGGGACATTCAGCATCCGGCCGTCCCAGGTGGCCGAGAAGATCTTGCCGGAGCTTGACGACGAGTTCGCGAAGACGGTCGGAGTTGCGGACGTCGCCGCGCTCCGGAAGGCGGTGCGGAACGAGCTGGCGCACGCGGCCTTCCATGAGGCTCGCGACGAAGCGGCCGACAAAGCGGTGGAGCACGCGATGGCCACGTCCACCGTGGAGATTCCGGAGCTTCTGATCGAGGACGAGTTGGAACACCTGGTGAACGATTTGAAGGCGCGCATCAAGCAGGAAGGGATGACGTGGGAGAAGTTCCTCCTTCAGGCGCGAAAGACCGAGGATGAGATCCGCACAGAGTGGCGTCCGGTCGCGGAGCGGCGCGCGAAGTCACTTCTGGTGCTGGACGCGATCGCCCGCAAGGAAGGCATCACCGTCTCGGGCGACGAGCTCGCCGCCCAGGCAGCGATGTCGCCGCTCGCGCAGGTCGACCCGCAGGCGCTTCGCTCCCCCGCGGTTCTCGCGTCCCTTGCGCGGTCGATCCGCAATCGAAAGACGGTTGACAAGCTCGTCGGTCTCGATTCGCCGGATGCCGAGCGCGAGGCGATCAGGAAGGCGGGCGGGGATGACTTCGACTTCCACGGCGACAGTCCGCCGAAGCTGGCGGAGCCGAAGATCATCGTGCCTGAGAAGTCGGATGCGACACCCGAGGGCCGCGAGGCCCTTCGGGCGATGCTCGAGAAGAAATAGCGTGGGGCGGTTTTTGCCGCTCGTCGCTAGCATTCTCATGCCGTTCGCGTTGTAACCCCAGCGCCGCGGTGGCTGATCGTCGGGCGTCTGGCCAGCGCGAGGTTGCTGATCGCGCGCGGCGCACCACATCGCGGATGTGCTCAGTCTGTCGGCGATCCGCGGGCGCTTGGAGAAGGACCGACATGAGGTGCCTTCGCATAGGGTTTCGCCCGCGTAACGACTGATAGCCTCACCCGGTGAACGAAGGCGTGTCGGTGATCCTTCCGTGCCTCAACGAGATCGAGAGCGTTGCCGCCGTCGTCCGTGAAGCGCTCCACGCGATGGAAGAAGCCGGTGTCGCCGGCGAAGTCATCGTCGTCGATAACGGGTCCACCGACGGGTCCGCCGAGGTCGCGGCGTCCGCGGGCGCGCGCGTGGTGCGCGAGCGCCGCCGCGGATATGGCGCCGCGTACATGGCCGGGTTCGCCGCGGCCGCGGGCGACGTGATCGTCATGGCCGACGCGGACGGCTCGTACGATTTTGCGGCGCTTCCCGCTTTCCTCGATCGCATCAGAGACGGGGACCAGTTCGTGATGGGCTCGCGATTCAAAGGACACCTGGAGCCTGGTGCGATGCCGTGGACCCACCGGCACATCGGGAGCCCGATTCTCTCAGGGCTGCTCAACCTTCTCTACCACACCGGCGTCGACGACGCGCACTGCGGGATGCGCGCGTTCCGGCGCGATGTGCTCGATGACCTTCGGCTGCGGATGCCTGGGATGGAGTTCGCGAGCGAGATGGTCGTGAACGCTGCGCGATCGGGTCTGCGGATCGGCGAGGTCCCCGTGAACTACCGCGTTCGGGGCGGGCGCTCGAAGCTGCGGACGATACCCGATGGCTGGCGGCACCTGCGCTTCCTGATGCTCTACAGCCCGACGCATCTCTTCGTCGTGCCTGGTCTCGCCCTCCTTGTCATCGGCTTGGTGTTGCTCGTCGCGCTCCTGCCGGGCCCAGTCGTCGTACTCGGCCGCCTCTTCGACATCCACGTCATGGTCCTCGGTGCGCTGTTGACGTTGATCGGGTTTCAGATTCTCGCTATCGGCCTCTACGCGAAGACGCTCGCCGTCACCCTACGTCTCCAGCCGCCAGATCGCACGCTCGGCATCCTTCGCCGGGTGTTCAGCCTCGAGCGTGGCCTGGTTGCCGGCGCGGTGCTCTTCATGGTCGGCTTCATCGTGGACTTCGGGATCGCCGCCACGTGGGTCGCCTCAGGCTTCGGACCGTTGAATGAGGTCCGGCCCGCGCTGTTCGCCCTGGTCGCGATGCTCCTTGGGATGCAGACGGTGTTCTCGTCGTTCTTTCTCTTCGCGATCGAGCTGCAGGTCCGCGAGCCGGCGTAGCGCTACCTGCCCGCAGGAGCCGCGACCGCGATCCGTGCCGCGAGGTCGCGCACGACCTTTGACGCGGCGCTGTCGGGGTGGAGGACGGTGAGTGGCCGGCCCCGATCGGCGGCGTCGTCGGCAGCCTCGGTGTGCGGGACCACGACGTCGGGCTTGCGATTGAAGAACCGGGCGACATGGTCCATCTCCACGCCGGCCGCGCTCGTCCGGTTCACGACGAGAACGGTGCGCTCCGTCGGAAAGGAGAGCTTCTCGAGCACCTCGAGCGCCTGCTTTGTCGCCTTGAGCGAGGGCAGGTGCGCGGCGGTCACGACCACGACCGCGTCGGTCGAGTCGAGCACGGCGAGGACATGCTGCGAGAAGCTCGCGGGCGCGTCGACGACGACGTAGTCCGATTGCTTCTGAAGGAGATCGACCGCCTGCTGCACCGCGGGAACCGTGACGAGCTCGGCGCGTTCCGGTAGGTCGCAGCCGGCGAGAACACGCACCCCGCTGCGGTCCTGCTCGAGGTAGCTCCCAAACGTTGTCTCGTCGAGCTGCTCGTGCGCGTTTTCAGCGAGGTCCGCGAGCGTGCGTGGTGAGGTCAGATTCATCAGCATCGGGGCGTTCCCGAATTCGAGGTTGAGGTCGAGAAGGGTCACTCGATAGATCGTCGTCGCGGCGAGGGCGACCGCCGCGTTCACGGCGAGCGTGGTGCAGCCCACCCCGCCCTTGGCGTGCAGGAAAAGGACGACGTTGCCGCCACGCTTCCCGGCTGCCTCGCCGCCCTTCGTCGTCCGAAACCGCTTGATCAGGACCTCGATCTTCGCCTCGAGCACGGCCATCTCGACCGGCTTGGGGACATACTCGTCCGCGCCCTCGGCGTAACCGCTCAGGACGTCGTCCGCCTGCTTGCGCGCCGACAGCATGATCACGGGGATCCGCGCGGTGCGGTGGTCCGCGCGCATGCGCCGCGTGAGCTCCAGACCGTTCATGTTCGGCATGTTCACGTCGGTGATGACGAGGTCGGGGGCCTTCGCGCGAATCGTTTTCAGAGCCTCCCAGCCATCGTTCGCCACGCTGATCTCATACCCGTGGCGCGTCAGCCAGGTCGACAGCAGCTTGCGGATCTGCTCTTCGTCATCGACGAAGAGGATGCGTTCTCCCGGCACTAGTTCTTGAAGAACTGCGCGACGCGAGCGCGAAGCTCGGTCATCGTGAATGGTTTGGCGAGGTGTCCGGCGGCCCCGTGGCGGAAGCACTCTTCGATCTGCTCGCGTTGCACCGACGCCGTCATGAACACGATCGGAATGTGCGCGAGAGCGGGTCTCGCGCGCATCGCATCAGCCACACCAAAGCCATCCATCTCGGGCATCATGACGTCGCTGAAGACTACGTCAGGACGGACCTCGTCAATCAGGGCGAGGCACAGTTTCCCGTTTTCAGCGACGTGCACCTCGTGGCTCGTCGAACGCAGCGCGGCTCGCACGAGCTTTTGGATCATTGGGTCGTCCTCGCAGAAGACGACCTTGCTCACGACGCGGCCTCGGCAGCGGCCGTGCCCGCAGCCGCGCGCGGCAACGTGACGTGAAAGACCGAGCCCTCGCCGACGCTGCTCTCCGCCCACACCGTCCCTCCGTGGAGGTGCACGATCTGGCGAACGATCGGGAGGCCCAGGCCGGTCCCCTGGATGTGGCGCGTTTCCGGCGATTCCACCCGCCCGTACCGCTCGAAGATCGTCTCGAGGGAGGCCTTGGGGATGCCCATCCCGTGGTCGCGCACGACGACGTGCGCGGCGCCGCCCTCGGCGCGGCTGCTGACTACGATCTCGCCCCCCTTCGGCGAGTACTTCACGGCATTGCTGAGGAGATTGGCCATCACTTGAATGAGCTTGTCGCGGTCTCCATTCATCTCGCCGACGAGCGGGTCGAGCCGCAGCGAAACCGGGTGCTGCGGCGCGTTCGGCCGCACGCGATCGACCGCGTCGCTGATGACCGCATTCAGATCGAGCCGCTCGCGATGGAGCTGCATCCGCCCCGACTCCATTTTGTCGAGATCGAGCATCTCGGTGATCATCCGATTAAGGCGGTGGGCATCCTTGTTGATGTCGCCGGCGTACTCGCGCATCTCGTCGATCGTTAGCTCCTCGCTTGCCATCATTTCCGAGAAACCCTGGATGCCCGTGAGGGGCGTGCGAAACTCGTGGCTGACGATCGACACGAAGTCGCTTTTCGCTCGGTTCAAGCGCTCGAGCTCGACGACCGCGGCGCGCTGGCGCTCGAAGGCCTCGGCCGCGGTGATCGCGATCCGGAGCTCCTGCGCCACAGCCTCGATGAGACGGACGTCGTCGGCGGTCCACTCTCGGGAGCGATCGACCTGCGAGAAGGAGAGCGCGCCTGCGAGCTGGCCTCCGACGCGAATGGGCGTGGCCGCCGCGGCGACGACGTCCTGTGAGATGACGTCCTCGGCCCCGCGCGGATCGGTAAACCGGCGATCCTTACGGACGTCGGTCACGATGATGGTGCGTCCGAGCCGCGCCGCGAGACGCGCGACAGGAACGTGTTTTGCCCCGATCCCGACCGGCGCGACGCCGGTCGCGTCCCACTCGTAGGACACAGCGAGGTCGTCCTCGGTTGCGCCCGTGCAGACGAGCGCTCGGGAGACCTCCAGCACTTTCGCGAGCTCCTCGACGGTGCCGCGGAGGATCTCCTCGGGATCGAGGCTCGCTCGGGCGCGCTGCGCGACCCGATTGACCAGCGCTTCGCGCTCCGCGCGCGCCTCGGCCTCTTTGACGGAGAGCGCACTGTGTATGGAGCCCGCGACGTACTGGCCCATGATCATCGGGAGCTGGACCTTGTCCGCGATGAGATCGCCAGTCCCTTCGCCGATGAGAAGGAGCGCTCCCACGAGCCGCTCGCGCGAGATGAGGGGCAGCGCCGCGAAAGACTTCGCGGTCCCGAGAGCCGGCAGCTCCTCCACGACCCTCTTCCACATATCCCGGTGCGCCTCATCGTCGACCAGGAGAAGTGACTGCCGGTGGTCGATCACGCGCGTGCGTACGACCGCAGGAAGCGCGACGCTCGAGTAGCTCTTCTCTCGGAGCGCCGCGCTGCGCGGGCCGTCCGTCGCGACTGTGCGGAACGCCTCGAGAACGTCGTCGTACACGATCAATGCAAGGGTCATGTCAGCCGGCAAAGCGCCTCGGATCGCAGCGACGAAATAGGAGCCGATCTGCTCGAGGTCGAGCGGTCCGGCGATCGCCGCCGAGAGACCAAAGATCGAGCCAAGCTCCTGCTCCTTCTGCTCGCCGACGGTCTTGGCCTCCTCCTCAGCGGTCTTCGCACCGGCGAGCGCGGTGGCGAGACGATGCATGACCGCCGCCGCAATGAGGCTGATGCCCAACCAGACGATGAAAGAGACGATCTGGATCGAGGAGAGCACGTCCCCGCTATCCCGCTGGGCAACGAGCAGTCCGCTCTGGGTAAGCTGAAACGTGTAGATGAACTGGACAGCGAAGAAGACCACCGCGGCGTAGAGGGTCGACGCCGCCACGTAGAAGCGCAGCGAGCGCGGAAGCTTACGCATTCTTTCCTGTCTTCGGCGCGAATCGTACTGGCTCGCCTGTCAGGTGGACATGCCCAGACCTCTGATCCCAAATGGCAACCGCGATCACGGCGGGAAATTGCGCGTCAGCGTCAATTGGCTGCCGTACACTCTTTGAACAGGCACAACGCGCGAGGAGGGTGCTCTTGACGACGCGGAACTACGTGCCGATGGTCATCGAGCAGTCCGGGCGCGGCGAGCGCGCCTACGACATCTTTTCGCGCCTGCTCAAGGAACGGATCATCTTTATCGGGGACGCGGTCGAGGACACGATGGCGAACCTGATCATCGCTCAGCTCCTCTTCCTCGAGTCCGAGGACCCCGAGCGGGACATCTACCTCTATATCAACTCGCCGGGGGGCGTGGTGACGGCCGGGCTCGCCATCTACGACACCATGCAGTACCTGAAGGCCCCCGTGAATACGATCTGTATCGGTCAGGCTGCTTCGATGGGCGCGGTCCTTCTGGCGGCCGGCGCGAAGGGCAAGCGTTACGCCCTTCCCAACTCGCGGATCATGATCCACCAGGGCTCCGGCGGATTCCGTGGCAACACCCCGGATGTCCTCATTCAGGTCAAAGAGCTAGAAACGCTTGTCGAGAAGCTCATGCGCATCCTCGCGCACCACACCGGACAGCCGGCCGACAAGGTGCGACGCGACGTCGACCGCGATCGCTTCATGAGCGCCGAGGAGGCGCGGGAGTACGGTCTCATTGACGAGATCTTCGTGGGCAAGGAGTCACTGATCTCGATCGCGAAGGCCGAAGAGCCCAGGCGCGAGCCAACTCGAGAGCCGGTGGCGGCCCGCTAGACCATGACAACCACCGCGAAGGGCGGCAAGCCCTACCGCTGCTCCTTCTGCGGCAAGAGCCAGGATCAGGTCCGCAAGCTCATCGCCGGTCAGGGCGTCTACATCTGCGACGAGTGCATCACCCTCTGCCGCGAGATCGTGGACGAAGAGTTCATGGAGACGCCGAAGGCACGGACCCTCGGCGCGAAGGTCCCGAGCCCTCGCCGCATCAACGAGATCCTCGACCAGTACGTCATCGGCCAGGACAAGGCGAAGCGCGTCCTCTCGGTCGCCGTCTACAACCACTACAAGCGGGTGGGCGCGGGCCACCGGGTCGACGACGTCGAGCTCGGGAAGTCCAACGTCCTGCTCATCGGGCCGACCGGGTGCGGCAAGACGCTCCTCGCGCAGACGCTCGCGCGGATCCTCGACGTGCCCTTCTCGATCGCCGACGCGACCAGCCTCACCGAGGCGGGGTACGTCGGAGAGGACGTCGAGAACATCCTCCTCCGGCTCATCCAGGCCGCCGACTTCGATCTCAACCGTGCGCAGCGGGGGATCATCTACATCGACGAGATCGACAAGATCGCGCGGAAAGGCGATAACCCCTCCATCACCCGCGACGTCTCCGGCGAGGGCGTCCAACAGGCGCTGTTGAAGATCCTCGAGGGCACGGTCGCGAACGTCCCGCCACAGGGCGGCCGCAAGCACCCGCACCAGGACTTCATACAGATCGACACGACGAACATCCTCTTCGTCTGCGGCGGCGCGTTCGAAGGTCTCGAGAAGATCGTCGAGGCGCGCGTGGGCAAGAAGACGATGGGCTTCGGCGCGACGCTCCGCGACAACACCAAGGAGACCTCGGCGATCCTCGAGCAGGTCATGCCCGACGATCTGCTGAAGTACGGGCTCATTCCCGAGTTCGTCGGCCGGCTTCCGGTCGTCGTGCCCCTCCAGGCGCTCGACGAGGGCGACCTCATGCGCATCCTCACCGAGCCGAAGAACGCAATCGTGAAGCAGTACCAGAAGTTCCTTGCGCTCGACAAGGTGGAGCTGCAGCTCACGCCGGATGCGCTCCAGGCGGCGGCGAAGGGCGCGGCGAAGCGGAAGACCGGAGCCCGCGGCTTGCGGACGATCATCGAGGAGGTACTCCTCGACGTGATGTACGAGATCCCGTCGAGCACGAACATCCGAAAGGTCGTCGTGACCGGCGACTCGATCGAGGGCCGCATGAAGCCGCTCCTCCTCTCGAAGAACGAGCAGATCTCGCTCGAGGGAGACGAGGCGACCGCTTCGTAACGCTCGTCACTCATGCCTAAGCTCTATTACGCGAGCCCCCGAGACCTTCCGGTTATCGAGCCGCATCCAGGCGTGAAGGGCCGCGTTGTCCACGCTCAGCACGCGACGCTGATCGTCTACGACTACGCGCCGAGAACGATCGTCGAGACCCACAAGCACACCGTCGAGCAGTTCGGCGTGGTGGTGAAGGGGTCGCTCGCGATGGTCGTCGCCGGCGAGCAGCGCATCCTCATGGTGGGCGACACCTTCCGGATTCCCGCGGGAACGGCGCACGGCGCCCGCGTCTTCGAGGAGCCCACACAGGTGGTGCAGGTGTTCGCACCGCCGCGCACCGATCTTCCGCGGCCGAGCACGGACGGACCCACCATCAAGACCTAGCGAAAAAGGAGCGCCGGCCGCGCCAGGGAGGCACGGCCAGTCTCCGGACGTTTCTGATACCTGCCCGACAAGCAGGCTACCTATCGTCTTGGCGGGTGCGGGGGCTTTTTCCGCGCGATCCGCTGCTCGTGGGTCGCCTCGGCGCGTGCGTCGGTGCGGTCGCCTGGCTATCGCTCGGTGGGCAGGGGATCGTCCCTTTGGCCGCCGCGGCTCTGGTGCTGCTCGTGGCGACGTCGGTTCGGGTCTGGCGACTCGATCGCGAGCGAGGCCATGCCCTGCGGCTGCACGAGGTCCCGGTACATCTCGTCATCGCTGACCTCGTAACGGCCGCTGTGTGGATGATCGGCAGCGCGACGAACCCGCGGAGCATCGCCTTCGTGATCGTTCTGGCCGTCGGAGCCTTCGCCATGTACCGCCTCGGACGAGCGGGCCTCGTCGCCACGATGACGACGTACGTCGCCGCGCGCGTCGGAATGGAAGCCGTTCGCATGTCGGTCGGTGACCCCACTCCGGTCCCGCAGGTCATCGCCGAAGTCTTCGTCGTCACGATCTCCGTCCTCATCCTCTCGGCGACTGTCGACAGCTATCGGGCGGAGCAGACCCGAGCCGAGAACGCCCTCCGTCGCGGCAAAAGCCTCGAGCGCCTGGCGGCCGAGATCGCCTCCGAGACGGAGCCGATGGCGCTCTTCCACACTGTCGCCCGCAGCGCGCTCCTTCTCGCGAGCGCCCACCACGCGACGATCAACGTCCGCCGAGGCGAGGAGTTCTACATCGCCGCGGGCGTCGGCACGGGCGAGCGCGTCGTCGGTGTACACGCCCCCGCCGAGACGGGCATCGTCGGCGCTGTGCTGCGCACGCGAGCGACGGTGGCGGTCGATGACTACGCCACAGATCCGACGGCCGTCCCGGCCGTCCGCGACATCGGGGTGCGAGCGATGATCTGCGTCCCGATCTTCCTGCACGGCGAATTCGCGGCGACGATCACCGTCGGCCGGCTTGACACACGACCGTTCGACGGCGAGGACCGCGCCGCACTCGAAGGCCTTGCCTCACATGCCTCCATCGCGCTGCGCAACGCGCGGACGATCGAGCAGGGCCGCCGCCTTGAATCTCTTTCTCGCGAGCTCTCCGGGGCCATGCCCGAGGACGTCATCGATCGCATCGCCGAGACGATGCAGGCGGTCTTCGACCTGGAGTGGGTGATCATCAATGAGGTCAAGGGCGATCTCGTCCGGTCACTGGCCGCTCTCGGGAAGGCGGCTCCAGCGCGCAGCCACGGGTGGATATCACACGGACCATTGCTCCGGCAGGTGGTCGTCGCCCGCGAGCTTGTCGTCATGCGCGATTACGCGACCGATAGCGGCGTCGAGCCCGACCGGCCGATCAGCATGCTCGCCCGTGAGGTGGGCGTGCACGCGATCATGGTCGCGCCCGTCATCTTTGACGGCGAGATACGCGCGGCCCTCACCGTCGGCACGACCGATCCGTACCGATCGTTCGACGCGATCGAGCGCCGAGAGCTCCTCGCCTTCGCCGATCTGGCCTCGACCGCACTTCGCGCCGCGAACGAGCGCCGAGAGCGCGAGCGACGCATCGGGCGGCTTTCCGCGCTGAACGTCCTGGCGTGGCAGCTCGGAGCGGTGCACGACCCGTTCGAGATCGCGCGCCTCGCCTTCGACGCGGCGGCGACGCTTGTGTCACGAGACTCCTTCTCGATCGCGCGATACGACGAGCGGGGCAACGAGCTCGAATTCGTCATCAACGCGCGTGGCGACGAGGCCGTCGTCGCCGAGGCGCGCGTGCCGGTCGGATCGGGGCCGGCGAGCCTGGTCATCCAGAGCGGCGAGCCGTCCCGCGCACCGAGTGAGGTGTACCTGCCAATGAAGAGTCGCGGAAAGCTCGTCGGGGTCCTCGCCTGTGGAGCGGACGCCCCGAAGACGCTCGACGACGAGGATGTGGCCGTCCTGCAGACGCTCGCGAATCTCGTTGCGACCGCGATCGAGAACGCCGAGGCCCTCGCGCGCATGCGCGAGCTCTACCTCGCGTCGGTGCGTGCGCTCGCGGCGGCCGTCGATGCGCGCGATCCGTACACGCGCAGCCACTCAGCGCGGGTGGCGGCGCTCTCTCGCGGGATCGCCGAGGAGATGCGTCTGACCGCGGACCAGGTCCGCCGCATCCAGCTCGGCGCGCTCCTCCACGACATCGGCAAGATCGGCGTGCCCGACGCGATCCTCAACAAACCGGGCTCGCTCTCAGCCGACGAGTGGGTCATGATGCGCAGCCACTCGATCCTCGGCGCGTCGATCGTCAACGCGGTCGAGCCGCTTCGAGACCTCGTCCCGATCGTGCGGAGCCATCACGAGCGGTACGACGGAGCCGGCTATCCGGACGAGCTGGGCGGCGATCTCGTTCCGATCGAGGCGTACGTCGTAGCCGCCGCGGACGCGTTCGAGGTCATCGTCAGCCGCCGTGCGTACAAGCCGGCGCAGACCGTCGAGCATGCCTGCGCCGAGCTCCTGCGCTGTCGCGGGACTCAGTTCCATCCGGCTGTGGTCGACGCGTTCCTGCGGCTCATCGAGCGCGACCGCGCGCAGGGCGCGGCCCAGCTCCGCCGCATCGCGGGGATCCTCCACGAGGACATCGAAGACGTGCCCGGACCGGGCGTGCTCCTCGAGCAGTTCGCTGCGAGCGCTCAGACCCATGGCCGTCAGCTCGCGATCCTGCAGCGGCTCGCCTCCGAGATCAGCGCCGTCCTGGACATCGACGACCTCGCCGAGCGGCTCCTTCGGATCATCTGCGACGCAATGGGCTACGAGAATGGTTTCCTCCTCACCCTCGACGACGCCGGCGAGCATCTGGTGATCCGCGCCGCGGTCGGCCCGTCCGGGTCGTACGTGGGCCAACGCCTTCCGAAGGGCCAAGGCATCAGCTGGTGGGTCGTCGAGCGCGGCGAGCTTCAGAACGTCGCGGACGGTCGTCTCGATCCGCGCTTCTACGGTCCGACCGAGATCCGCTCGGTCCTGTGTGTCCCGCTGCAGCTCGGCGACGAGCGCATCGGAGCGCTGGGCGTCGAGAGCCCGCGGATCGCCGCGTTCAGCCGTGAGGACGAGGACCTGCTCACGGCGGTCTCGCATCAGGTCGCCGCCGCGGTGCGCGTCGCCAAGCTCCATCAGGCCGCGAAGACGGCGGCGGCGACCGATCCGCTCACCGGGCTGCCGAACCGACGAAGCTTCTTCCAGCGGCTCGAGCGCGAGCTGGCTGCCCGCGATGGCGCGTCGCTGTCGGTTGCGATCGTGGACGCCAATGGCCTCAAGGCGCTGAACGACGGGTTTGGCCATGCGGCGGGCGACGAGGCGCTCGTACGCGTCGGCGCCATTTTGCAAGCCGGGGTCCGCGAAGGCGACCTCGTGGCACGAATCGGCGGTGATGAATTCGCCGTCCTTTTTGCGGGCGCGCCCATCCTCACTGCCGAGCGGATCGTCCGCCGCCTCGCCGAGCGGATCGCCAACAGCACCCTTGGCGTGGGCCACCGGCTGCCGACCATCGCCTGGGGCGTGGCCGACGCGACCGGGGAGGCGACCGTGGACGCCCTGGTCGAAGCGGCCGACCGCGCCATGTACCGTCAGAAGCAGCTCACCCGGAAACGCACGCCCGCCTAGCCGACACTCGCTCTCAAAGCACGGCATCGGTCGTGCACCCATCATGTATCCATGGGGAACCTGCTACTCCGCGTCGGCTTCGCCCTGTCCATCGTTGCCGCCGCGATCGGCCTGACGTTCGCTGCGCCGAATAACTTCGGCCGGTCGGAGGCGGCGAGCCCGGCTGCGCCCGCGGCCTCGGTCGCCCCGGCAGTGGCGGGCTACCAGGCCGCGCCCCTGCCTGCGGACCGCGCCGCGGCCCTGTCGACCTCGTCGACGCAGGGGGCCGCGACGCTTGTGGCTCTCGCCACGACTGTCGTTCTTCTCGCGATCTTCGTTATCCTGTTCAGTTACCGGCCGCGACCGGGAGGAGTACGAGCCTCGCACCGATAGAGAAGGCGCCTGACGGGTGAAAGGGTGCCGCGCGAGAGGTTCGGAAGGTCGCCCGCGAGCCGGATCGGGTCCGCCCGGTACAGCGGTATGAGGCACGGAGAGCGCTTCCGTGCGAAGCCAGGGTGGTACCACGACGCCGCTCGTCCTTGGACGAGGCGGCGTTTTTGTTTGCGCGAAGGAGTTAGGAGCTGATGGCGACTCACGAAGGACCGCCGCAGTCGGCGCTCGATCTCGCGGAGAAGAACTTCCGGCCGGCCGCCGTCGAAGCCGATCTCTACGAGTGGTGGGAGCGCTCGGGCTTCTTCACGCCCGACGAAAACGCGAAGAAGCCTTTCGTGATGATGCTGCCGCTTCCGAACATCACCGGCGATCTGCACCTGGGCCACGCCCTCGGCTTTGGCGGGTACGAGGACCTCATGGCTCGCTACCACCGGATGCGTGGTGAGCCGACGCTCTATATGCCGGGCACGGACCACGCCGGGATCATCGCCCAGGTCGTCGTGGAGAACGAGCTCGCGAAGGAGGGCATCACCCGCCAGCAGCTCGGTCGCGAGAAGTTCCTCGCCCAGATGTGGAAGTGGATGGACCACTACCGCCCCCGCATCGAGAAGCAGCTGCGAATGCTCGGATGCTCCCTCGACTGGTCCCGCCCGCATTTCACGATGGAGCCGGCGCATCAGCGCGCGGTGCGCACTCACTTCATCCGCCTGCACCGGAAGGGTCATCTCTACCGAGCCGATCGGATCGTGCACTGGTGTCTGCGGGATCAGACGACCTACTCGGATCTCGAGGTGCGGCACATCGAACGGACCGACACGCTCTATTACGTCCGCTACCCGTGGGCTGACCCGATGCCGCCGGGGACACCTCCGGTGATCGTCGCGACGACCCGTCCGGAGACGATCGTGGCCGACGTCGCGGTGGCGGTGCATCCGGACGATGCGCGATGGAAGTCATACGTCGGAAAAGAGGTGCTCGTCCCAGGTGTCGAGCGGCGCGTGAAGATCATCGCCGATGAGGCGGTCGATCCCGCCTTCGGTACCGGTGCGCTCAAGATCACGCCCGGCCACGACCAGACCGACTTCGAGATCGGCCAGCGCCATGGCCTTCCGGTGCTCTCAGTGATCGACAAGCGCGGGATGATGACGCCGGCCGCGGGACCCCTCGCCGGTCCGGACCGCGACGCCGGTCGCACGATGATGCTCGAGAAGCTGCGCGCGGCCGGCCTTCTCGTGAAGGAAGAGCCCATCACGCACGCGATCGCGGTCCACGACCGCTGCGGGACCGTCGATGAGCCGCTCGTGATGAAGCAGTGGTGGGTGCGCATGGATCGCCTCGCACCGCCGGCGATCGACGCCGTCCGCGATGGCCGCATCACGATCCTCCCGAAGTACCAGGAGAAGATCTACTTCAACTGGATGGAGAACATCCGGGACTGGTCCGTGTCGCGCCAGATCTGGTGGGGCCACTCCATCCCGGTGTGGTACTGCCGCGACTGCGACAACGTGATCGTGCCCGACGAGGACGCACCGGATCCGACGCGCTGCACCCGATGCCGCTCGGATGACATCTATCAGGACCCAGATGTGCTCGACACATGGTTCTCGTCAGGACTCTGGCCGTTCAGCACTCTCGGGTGGCCGGACAAGACGCCGGACCTCGAGCGCTACTACCCAGGAAGCGTTCTCGAGACTGGTTACGACATCCTGTTCTTTTGGGTCGCCCGCATGATCATGCTCGGGCTCGAGCACATGGGCGAGATCCCCTTTCAGACGGTGTATCTCCACGGTCTGGTGCGCGTCGGCACCGTGAAGATGAGCAAGTCCCTCGGCAACGTGGTGAGCCCGGTCGACTTCATCCAGGAGTACGGCGCCGACGCGCTCCGTTACGCGCTCGTCCATGGCATCGCAATGGGCGCCGACTCCCAGCTTTCGCAAAACAAGCTCGATCACGCGCGAAACTTCGCGAACAAGCTCTGGAACATCAGCCGCTTCGTCCTGAAGCAGGTGGACGAGCACCCGGAGGCGTTCAGGGGTCACACCGCTGATCAGCGACCCGATCCGAAGAGCGAGGCCGCTCGGTGGATCCTCTCGCGCACCGACGCCGCGGTGGCGGAGGCGACGCGCCTGGTGGACAGCTATCTCTTCGGCGAGTACCTCGTCGCGCTGGAGAGCTTCATCTGGAATGAGCTGGCCGACTTCTACGTCGAGCTCGCAAAGCCCTCGCTGCGTGGCTCGGACGCGACCGAGGCCGTGCGCACGCTCGCGTACGTGCTCGACCGGTCACTGCGCCTCCTGCATCCGTCGATGCCCTTCCTCACCGAGACGATCGCGGTGCAACTCTGGAAGCGCACCGGGAAATCCGACGACATCGCGTCGCTCGTGGTCTCCCCGTGGCCGAAGGCGGGCGAGCGTGATCTCGCGCTGGAGGAACGCTTCGGCGCCTTCATCGACGTCGTCCGCGCGATCCGCAACCTGCGACAGGAGGGCGGGCTCGATCCATCCGCGCGCGCCAAGGTATCGCTCGCGGGTGACACGAAAGCCGTCCGGGAGTTGCTCAAGCCGATCGGCGAGCTGACGCATAGCGAGGTCAGCCTCGCATCAGGTGGCGACGGTGCGGCGGCCGTCGTGCGAGCGATCGAAATTCGCCTCGCCATCGCGAAAGACGAAGCGCAAGACGGCAAGAGACTCGAACGAGACGTCGAAGAAGCGCGGCACATGCTTCAGCGCTCACGAGATCTGCTCGCGAAGCCCGGCTTCGCCGACAAGGCCCCCAAGGACGTCGTCGAGAAAGAAAAGAAGAAACTCAAAGAGCGAGAAGACCGCATGAAGCTTTTGGAAGCCGAAATGAGGAAGCGCCGCGGGTAGGAGAAGGCTGCGCGCAGAGTAGGCGACGCGGGATGGCACGCGAGGGAGCGGGTTGCGCAGCGTCGGGGTCTTCTGAGCGAGCGGCCCCTAGACGGCGGTCCATCACAATCCCACCGGGGCCGAGCGAAGAAGACCCCGGCGCTGCACCCCCGGTCCCCCGGGACAGGACCCGCGTCGCCTCTCCCAAACAGAAGCGCCGGAGCTTTGACAGTCCCGGCGCTTCGTTCAGTTCCGGCGTGAGCTACTGGTTGTCTTTGAAGATCGCGTTCGCTTTGTCTCCTGCGGCCTTGATGGCGGCGTCCGGCGTCGCTTTTCCGGCGAGGACGGACGTCATCATGTCGCTGACGACGTTGCGCACGTCCTGCTGCCCGCGCACGTTCGGCTCGGGCGAGCTGTATTGGATAAGGTCGAATCCCTGCTTCCCCTGCGGGACCTTGGCCCAGTAGTCCTTGAGGATCTGCGCGTCAGCTGAGGACTTCCGGACCGGCATGTAGTACGAGGTCGCCGCGAATTGCGCGGATTGGTCGGTCTCGCTCATCCACTTGATGAAGAGCCACGATGCGAGCTGCTTCTCGGCCGTGCTCTTGAAGATCGCAACATTGGCGCCGAATTGGACGGTCTTGGGCTTCGCGGTGTCTGCCTGAGGCAGGTTGGCGATGCTCCACTTCGCGCCCGTCTTGTCGGCGATGTCCTTGAGAAACGGAATCGACGAGGTCGTCGAGAAGTAGAAGAGCAGCTTGCCGCCGGGCAGATCGTTCTGCCAGTCGAAGCCGGCCGGCGTGTACCCGCTGCCGTTCTTGTTCATCCGGTCGTACATCTGCAGGACCTGCAGACCCTGCGTGCTGTTCCAGGCGACGGTCTGGTTGTCCGCCGCCATGAGGCTGCCTCCGCGCGAATAGACCTGAGCGTTGAAGTACGAGGCGTCGGTGGTGAAGCCGAAGCCGTAGCGAGTCGTCTTGCCCGAGGCGTCCTTCTTAACGGCGGCTGCCGCCGTGGCCTCGAACTCGTCCCATGTCTTTGGGATCGGCTTGCCGAGCTCCTTGAGGATGTCCTCGTTCACGTACATGACGGCGAGGGACTTCGTGAACGGCCACGACAGGAGCTGGTTGCCGAACTGCGGAAAGATGTTGGTGTCGTAGTAACCCTTGTAGATGTCGTCCTGGCTCGCCTTGGAAAGGCCGTTCGTCTTGCTGTCCTTGTACGGGCCGAGGTCGACGACCGTCGCCGCCTTCATGTAGTCGGCGACGTTGCTTTCGTAGGCGTGCGCGAGCTCGGGAAGGCTTCCGGCCTGGATCGCGCCCATCAGCTTCTGGCCGAGAACGGTGTAGTTGCCCTGGTTGAGGGCGGTGACGGTGATGCCCTTCCCGTTGGTCTCGTTGAACTTCTTGACCATCGCGTCGAGGGCCACCTGCTGGGGACCGCTCAGGGCGTGCCACAGCGTGATGGAAACCGGGCCCGAGAGCGTGATGTCCGCTTCCGTTGACTGCTGCGGTGCTGGAGCCGCCGCGCTGCATGCGGCGCTCACCAGCATCATCGTCGCGAGGATCGTCGCCTTTACCCGCATGGGTCTTCCCTCCTACGTGACATACGCATCCCTCTCACCCCCGGATGCCCGTGCGTGCGATGCCCTGCACGAGGTAGCGCTGGGCGACGAGGAAGAGCACAACGATGGGGGCGACCACGAAAGTGGCCGCTGCCATGAGCAGATGGTAGCTCGACCCCGCTTCCTGCCGGAACCCCGACAGACCAACCTGAACGGGCCGGAAGTCCGGCTTCGAGGTCACGATGAGGGGCCACTGGAACGCGTTCCACGAGCCGAGGAAGGTGATGAGGCCGGCCGTGATCAGCGCCGGGACGGAGAGCGGCAGAACGATGCTCCAGAGGAATCGAAGGTGACCGGCGCCGTCGATCCGGGCCGCGTCGGCGAGCTCGCTCGGGATCGAGAGGAAGAATTGGCGCATGAGGAAGATTGAGAAGGCGCTCGCGATGAACGGGACGATCTGCACCTGGTAGCTGTCGAACCAGCCCAGGCAGGGGAGGCCCAGGCATCCGTTCCGGCTCGGGCTCATCAGCACATAGTTCGGAATGAGCGTCGCCTCGGCGGGGATCATCAGCGTCGCGAGGAACACCGTGAACAGGATGGTCTTGCCGCGGAACCGCATGCGCGCGAAGGCGTAGGCCGCGAGGCACGCGGTGGCGAGCTCGAGGACGGTCACCGTCACCGACACGAAGATCGTGTTGACGAAGTACCGGCCCCACGGTGCGCGGTTCCATGCGTCGGTGTAGTTCTCGGGATGGAACTCGGTCGGGAAGATCGTCGGCGGCGTGCGCGCGGCCTCGAGGACGTCCTTGAACGAGCTCGTGAGCATGAAATAGAAGGGGTACGCGACGAGCACGGCGACGGCGATCAGCACGGCGTGCTTCGCGATGGTGCCAATGCGGGGTCGCGCCGAAAACCGCGGAAGGCCGCGCTCCAGCGGGATGGCCCTAGCCATATTGCACGCGCCTTCCCAGGACTCGGAACTGGATGAGCGTGAACAGCAGGATGACGAGCGTGAGGATGAACGCGAGCGCCGAGCCCAGCCCGAACTGCGCTTGCTGGAACGCCGTTCGGAACACGAGGAGGGTCACCGTGCGCGTCGTGTCGAGCGGCCCGCCGTTCGTGAGGACGTAGACCGAGTCGAACGACCGCAAGACACCGATCGACGCGACAGTGAAGACGAAGAACGTGGTCGGCGAGAGAAGCGGGAGTGTGATCTTGGTGAAGATCTGGCGTTCGCTCGCGCCATCGAGTCGCGCGGCCTCGTAGAACTCCTGCGAGATGTTTGACAGTCCAGCGAGGAAGATGACGATCTGATAGCCCAGGTAGTGCCAGACCGTGACGAGCGACAGCACAAGGAGGGCGAGGCTGGGACCGGCGAGCCACGCCGGCAGGGTGATCCCGAACGCGGATGCGGCGAGCTCGAAAATCCCGCTCGGCTCCTCGAGCCACTTCTGCGCTCCGATCCCGAAGAGTCCGAGGACCTCGTTCGCCGGCCCGTATTGCGGATTGAAGACCCATACGAAGACGGCGGCCGCCGCGACGAACGACGTCACGTACGGCAGGTAATAGAGGGTCCGGTAGAGGCCGCGGGCCCGCATCTTCTGGAAGAGGAGATACGCGAGGACGAGCGCGATGGCCATTTCCAGGGGCACCGTGAAGATCACGTAGGCGAAGGTCGTCGATAAGGCGCGCCAGAAATCTGGACTCCGGAGCGCGCTGTCGTAGAGCCAGTCGGTGTAGTTCCCGAGACCGCGGAACGCGCCCTGGATGACGTCCCACTTGAAGAGCGACATGTAGAAGGCCGCGATCGCAGGGATGACTTTGAAGACGCCGATGATGACGACGGCCGGCAGGAGGAAGAGCCAAGCCTGAATCGTTTCGACTGGAAGCCGACGGCGGGGCGATGCGCGGACCCTTGCGGGAATGACCTCGGCCGCCACCGGCTGCGATGATAGGCGAGCGATGCCGATCTACGACTATCACTGCGATCACTGCGGCCATTCCTTCTCCCAGGTGCAGTCGTACAGCGACGAGCCGGTCGCGAAATGCCCGAACTGCGGGAAGAAACCGCGCCGATTGATCGCGCCGGCGGCGGTCGTCTTCAAGGGATCCGGCTGGTACAAGACGGACAGCCGCCCTGCGGACAAGAGCGAGAGCAAATCCGAGACGAAGTCCGAGACCAAGTCCGAGAGCAAGTCCGAAACGAAGCCGGACGCGAAGTCCGGGGCCAAGGCGAAGCCAAAGGATCAGAGCTCTCCGAAGAGCGAGGGGTCATCCTAGCCCGCGCGGTGGCACGCGGTCGGGCCGTGATCGTGAGCTTCGCCGCCGACGATTGCCCTTTTCTCGCCGGCGCTGTCGCGTACCAGATCTTCTTCGCGCTCATCCCGCTGCTCGCGCTCCTCGTCGGCATCCTTGCGTTCGTGTACGGACCGGATCGCGCCGAGCGCGATCTCGTTCAGCTTCTCCGCGAGGTGTATCCATCGGCGACGTCGCAAGAAACGCGGATCGCGCGCGAGCTCGTGCAGGGCCGCGCGCTCTCGCTCTCGATCGGCGTGATCGGCACCGTTTTCTCGACGATGGCGATCCACGGTTCGCTCGATCGCGCCCTCGCCGCGGTTCTCGGCCGGGAGGGCCGGCGCAGCTTCGTCCGTGGACACCTCGAGGCGGCGGGATTCGTCGCCGCTCTCGCGGTGCTCGCACTCGTCTCGTTCGGTCTCTCGTTCGGCACCGCCGCGGTCTCCGACGTCCTCATCGGCGCCGGTTTCGGCGGCCTCGTGTGGGTCGGCGTGCGGCTCCTCTCGCCTCTCGCGGGCCTTCTCGCCGGCTTCGTCTTTTTCTTCGTCGTGTACCGCGCCGTCCCACGCCACCGGCCTTCGCGGCGAGCGGCGGCGCAGGGCGCACTGGTATCGGCCGTGCTATGGGAGGTCGCCAAGCTGGCGTTTGGCTACTTCACGCGAGCGCTCGCCCTGTTCGCGGCGTACGGGCCGCTCGCGTTCGCGGCAGGGCTTCTTACCTGGATCTACGTCACAGCGGTCATCATCTTGTTCGGCGCGGAGGTCATGAAGACGCGTGGAACGGCTTGAGGCATTCGCGAGTCGGTTCATCGAGGGCTGGAGCGCCCGCCTTTTCGGCGCGAAGCTTCAGCCGGTCCAGATCGCCAAACGCGTGATCCGCGCGATGGAAGCGCACCAGACCATCTCCCTCAGCAAAACCTTCGTGCCCAATTCCTATGTCGTGTCGCTCTCGCCCTCGGACTTCGCGCAGTTCGAGCAATACCGCCGGAGCCTCGAGCAGGACCTCTCCGAGGCCGTCCTGGGGGCGGCGCGCGACCGCAACTACACCCTCCTTGCGTTTCCGACGGTCGAGATCGAGCGCGACGATGACCTGCCCCCTGGGGACTTGCGAGTCTCGTGCGCGCTCGTCGACGCGTCCGGCGACGAGGTCTCACCGGACGCCAAGGCGCTCGGTGCGGTCGAGTCGGGCCACACGATGGTCCTCGACCGCGAGAAGCTTCTCCGCGAGAAGCCGCGTGCGCCGAAGGCCGCCATCACCGTGCGCGAAGGCGACGACCGCCGCGACATCGTTCTTGGGGCCGAACCGCTTGCGATCGGACGCGACCCGCAGAACGACATCACGCTCGACGACCGCAGGGTCTCGCGGAAACATGCCGAGATCCGGCTCCGCCTTGGGCGGTACACGCTCTACGACCTCCAGAGCACCAATGGCACCTACGTGAACGGCCGGCGCGTCGCCGAGGTCGTGCTCGCCGACGGAGACCGTCTCTCGATCGGTGGTGTCGAGCTTCAGTTCCGCGCGACCGACTGATGGAGATCACGTTCGCGGTCCTCCTGTGGGGCGTCCGGATCCTCTTCCTCGTCCTTCTCTATCTCTTCCTGATCCGCGTCTTCAGCTCGCTGCAACGCTCGCTCGCCACCGAGAACGCCATCGCGGCCCGCCCGACTGGCCTCGCGCATCTAGTCGTCCAGCGCACGGTGCGCGGGGCGTTCCGCGTCGGCGACCGGCTTCCGCTTCGCGCGGTGAACGGGCTTGGCCGCGACGCCGGGAACGACATCGTGATCAACGACGAGGCCGCCTCCGCGAGGCACGCGCTCGTCGAGTTCGCCGACGGAGAATGGTGGGTCGAAGACGCCGGCAGCACGAACGGGACCGTCGTGAACGGCGAGGTCGTCCGCTCCCGCGAGCGCCTGCAGTACGGCGACGAGCTCGCGATCGGCCGCGTCGCTCTCAGGCTCGAGCAGTGATGCGCGCCCAGGCGGCCGTCCCGCTCGGGCGCGGCCGCTTCACCGAGCTTGCGCTGCTCATCTGGGTC
>Ga0209267_1000246_pt1 | contig 39950 bp, 43 predicted proteins | sample GraSoiAngelo_137_FD_185894 | JGI IMG/M metagenome (GOLD analysis project Ga0209267, IMG submission 185894) | Grasslands soil microbial communities from the Angelo Coastal Reserve, California, USA - 14_0929_09_30cm (SPAdes) (version 2) | ecosystem: Environmental > Terrestrial > Soil > Grasslands ... | reverse complement strand
TTCCGCGCACCACTACAACCTGGGCGATCGACCTTAGCTCGTCCAGAATCTCCGGCTTCCCCACGTCTCCTGCGTGGATGATCAGCTCCGACCCACGCAGGGCTTCCACTGCTTCTTTGCGCAGTAAGCCGTGGGTATCCGAAATTAAACCGATCCTTTTCACACCATCTGGCACACGTAGATCGTACCGCGGAATGAATGGCATGGCATGAAACCCGGCGAAACGAACCGCTCCTCTTGACAATCTAGGGTATCCATGCCATCTTCCTCCTGACGCTCGAGAGGAGTACATTTCATGGCGGACAAGCCGAGCGGCCTGGTTCAGGGCACGCTGGACATGTTGATCCTGAAAACATTGGAGCTGGAGCCGATGCATGGATATGGTATCGCCATGCGTATCGAGCAGATCAGTAAAGGCGTCTTCCAGGTGAATCCGGGATCGTTGTTTCCGGCATTCCGCAGGCTGGAACGGGCCGGCTGGCTCAAGAGCGAATGGCGGGACACTGCGAACAATCGGCGCGCTAAGTATTACGTTTTGCAAGCGCTCGGGCGCAAACAGCTCAAGGGCGAGACCCGCGAATGGGCGAGACAAGCAGCGGCTATCGCGCGGATTCTCGAGGCGGAGTCGTAGGAGGTAAGCGATGTCACTGCTGCGAAATCTGGCGGGTGGTCTGCGGGGATTGTTCCGCAAGCAACAGGTAGAACGCGAAATGGATGAGGAACTGCGCGGGTATCTGGACGCCGCCGTGAACGAGAAGATGCGCCGCGGGTTAAACCGCGAACAAGCGGTGCGGGCCGCGCGTATCGAGATGGGCGGCGCGGAGAGTGTAAAACAACGAGTCCGTGCGGCGAGCTGGGAGTCGCTGGTGGAAACACTCTGGCAGGATCTGAAGTTTGGTTTGCGACTGCTGCGATTCAGTCCTGCTTTTGAGGCCGCAGCGATTTTATCTCTGGCGCTAGGCATTGGAGCCAACACCGCCATCTTCCAGCTCTTGGATGCGATTCGTCTAAGAGCGCTCCCGGTAAAAAACGCTCAGGAACTGACCGAGGTGCGCATCGCGGAACGCAACGGTGCAACCGGTGCCTTCGTGTCGCGCTATCCCAATCTGACAAACCCCATGTGGAGCCAGATTCGAGCGCAGCAGCAGGCGCTCTCGGGCGTATTCGCCTGGGGACCAACGAGCTTCAATATCTCTCCCGGCGGCCCAGTCCACCCCGTCCAGGGCCTTTGGGTGAGCGGTGAATTCTTTGGCGTATTGGGAATTGTGCCCGAAAGAGGACGATTCCTTTTGCCTGAGGATGACCGCGCCGAGTGTGCCTCTCCCGGAGTAGTCGTCAGCCACGCCTTCTGGCAGCGTGAGTACGGTGGCGACGAATTTATCGTCGGACGCAAGATCACCATTGAGAAGCATCCCTTCGAAGTAACCGGAGTGGCGCCGGCGAGTTTCTACGGTGTGGAGGTCGGACGGAACTTCGATGTAGCCGTGCCCCTCTGCGCGGAACCTACGATTCGCAGCGAGTTCAGCGTGCTGAACCGGCGAGATGGCTGGTGGCTCACAGTGATGGGCAGACGGAAGCCCGGCTGGACCATGGAGAAAGCATCGGCGCACTTACGCGCGATTTCGCCAGCAATTTTCGAGGCTACGTTGCCTTCCGAGTTCGACCCTGGCGATGCCAAACACTTTCTCGGCTACAAACTCGGGGCCTTTCCTGCCGGTACAGGTATCTCTGGCTTGCGCGAGACGTACGAGGACCCACTCTGGCTGATGCTGGGGCTGGGGGCGCTGATACTGCTGATTGCTTCGGCGAATCTAGCCACCTGATGCTGGCGCGGGCCAGTGCCCGCGAACGGGAAATGGGCATGCGCATGGCTGTAGGGGCGACCAGAGGCCGATTGATCCGGCAATTGCTGGCGGAAAGCCTGCTCCTTGGTCTTACAGGTGCGCTCCTGGGCGCTCAACTCGCGCATGGATTGACTCGCTTGCTGGTGGCTTCGATCAGCACAGACAGCGCTCCCCTGTTTGTGGACCTGGCCATGGATTGGCGAATGCTGGGATTCACCTCAGGGATCACCGTGCTGACGTGTGTCCTGTTTGGGCTGGCTCCGGCGTTGCGGGCAACGCGAGTGTCCCCGGGAGCGGTGCTAAAGTCGAGCGGACGGAGCGCCACGAGCGGTCGAGCACGGTTTGGGTTGCGGCGCGTTCTCGTGGTTTCGCAGATCGCCATGTCGCTCATGCTGGTTGTTGGGGCGATTCTCTTTGCGAGGAGCCTGCAAAAACTGGCGACGCTGGATGCGGGATTCACGCAAAACGGGGTGCTGGAGCTGGATCTGGACCTGACTGCGCTCCATTTACCCGTCGACCGACGCGCGGAATTTAAGGGGCTGGTGCTGCGGCGGGTTCGAGCGATTCCCGGCGTGGAGTCTGCCGCTGAAGCAGGAATCGTCCCGCTGAGCGGCAAGGGAATGAACCGGCAAGTGCTGGTGGACAGGGCCGGACAGGTCATCGAGGGCAAGAGCGAGCTGAACGAGATCAGCCCAAAGTACTTCGCGACGTGGCATACGCCGATTCTGGCGGGCGGGATTTTGACGATCGCGATACGTTGACATCGCCCAAGGTGACCATCGTCAATGAGAGTTTTGCCAGCAAGTATCTCGCCGGGGCAAATCCGGTCGGTGCCACGTTGCGCGTAAAGTCGGAAAGCAAAGAGACCGGTCTATTCCAGATCGTCGGACTAGCGAAAGATGCCAAACTTTACGATCTGCGGGAAGAGAATATCTGCCCACGATGTTCATGCCGGTCACCCAGAAGGAACACCCCGAGCAGGACGTGACCATCCTCATTCGATCCCAGGCTTCGCTCTTCGGCCTCATCTCCGTATTGAAGAGCACCGTCCAGCAAATCAATCGCGGGATTGACATGGACTTTACGCCGTTCGACAGTATGGTGGAAGTGTCTCCTCAGCGAGACCGCCTGATGGCCCACCTTTCCGGATTCTTTGGACTGCTGGCTGTGCTCCTGGCCAGCGTAGGCTTGTACGGGGTGATCACCTACATGGTGGAACGGAGGACCAGCGAAATCGGTGTTCGCATGGCGTTGGGAGCGGATTGCGCAAGCATTGTGCACCTGGTGCTGCGGGAAGCTTCCGTTTTGCTCGGCCTCGGTCTGCTGATCGGAATGGCGCTGTCCCTGGCAGGCAGCAGGGTGGCCGCAGCGATGTTGTTCGGACTAAAGCCGACCGACTTTGTCACCTACGTCCTGGCAGTGGCGAGCCTGTCGGCCTTTGCGGCTTTGGCAAGTTTCCTGCCCGCCCGGCGCGCCTCTCGGCTCGATCCGATGGTGGCGTTAAGAAATGAGTAGGTATGGGATAGGCTGAAAAGAGGTATGGGCTGAGCGCAAAGAGGAATTGACCCGAGGAGCGGGAATGCCGCGCTCCGGTTTACGCGGAGATTTTGGTGGGAACGATTCGACGCAGCGGTTTGGAGCCTGGAATCGGGAACTGCATGTGCCAAAAGTTTATTTCCGGCGAGATGAACTCCACCCCGATATACTGCTTGCCGTCGCGAGCCCGATGGATCGAGACGACACGGGACTCCATGGACTGCGCGGAGTGATCATTCATCAGGATCAGCGTTTGTCCCACCAACACGATCTCTTCAAGCTGAAACAACGCCCCGTGCCGGTTCACCGCCTGCGAATGGGTCTGCGCGGAGAACTTCTCGCCAGCGTCCGTCTTTCCGTGGACGGTCAACGGCACGGTCAGTGCTACCCGCAGGGTACGACGACGTTCTTTGCAACGAAAGTGAAGCAGGGACATTTCGGCTTCGACCTCAAATCTGATTTATGAATCCACGACGTTTGGCCAACTTCAACCCACACGTCTACTCTTACCGAGTCGTGTCAGCAGGGTGCTAAAAAGACAGAATGACAAAATAGAAGTGACTAGCACTAACCTTGCCCACACACCCCAAGACTGCCTATTTACAACTTCAAAAACAATGGCGGAACGGTACCACAAGAGGAAGCCCTATAACAGTACCCTCGTACCTCCCCTACCTCCCCGTACCTCGCCCATCTTCCCACACTTGCTTGCTACCAGGCCCGGTAACAATCTCGATTCCGCCGCCACACCTACCCCCTACCTCGTCCGAAACGCAACATTCTCGGCAACTTGGCGGCTCGCCCCGGGGGACCTCTTCCTCATAGATGCCGGCCGCAGCTAGGGCCCGAGGGGGCTCGCTTTATGCAGTGTCTCTCACTGGCCTATCGTTCAATGGGGCTTTGTCTTCCCGTGCTGGGAAGCCTGCTTGGTGCGCCCACATTGTGGAAATACGTGAGAAACGCGCTCCTCACCGAGTCCAACAGATGGGACATCAAGCGCAAGCTACTGGAAGACGGAGGAAGTCTACAAGCGCACCACGACTCCTGTGACGATACAATCCGAATCGCAAACCAAAGTTGTCATGGGCGCACAAACTGTATTCATTCCGGGGCGGTCATCACATGTCACAGGCCTGGTCCGCGCTGATCACAGCATCTAGGTCGAACAGGTTGAGCCGCTGCTCGGGCTCGCACTTCAGAAGGCAGGAGCGGAGCGCCGTTTCTGCGGGCAACTCACATCGGAGCATGTTGCTCATCGCCGCGCTGGTCCTCTCCCACGGGTGGCTCAACAGTGATCTCCTCCCCATCACGGCCGGCCTTCGAAATCCTGGACATTCAAACGCTCATTCGTTCTCTAGCAACTTCACAATATGCAGCGGGTTCACCCGCGCTCTTTCCACCGTGAGTCCCCAGTGCAGGTGCGGCCCGGTGACGCGCCCGGTCGCTCCGACTTTACCCAGGGCGGCGCCAGCTTCCAAAGTGTCTCCCACCTTCGCGTCGATCTCCGAGAGGTGCCCATAGAAGGTGTAAATTCCCAGACCATGATCCAATACCACGGTATTTCCGGAGAAGAACAATTCCTCTGCCAGCGCCACCTTCCCGCGCTGCGCGGCGTGCACGGGGGTTCCGGTGGTCCCGGGCAAATCCACCCCGCCATGTGGTGTCCCGGGATTCCCATTCAGAATTCGCCGCCTCCCAAAATTCGAGCCCGTGGTCACACCATCCAGCGGCATTCGAAACTTTCCGTCCCATAAACGCTCCGGCGTCACGCGGTCAAAAATATCGCGCAACTTTTGCCGCTCTTCGTCCGCGCGCTTGATTTGTTCCGGGCTGGGCTCCACGAACTGTTTCCCCACCTGCAATTTTTCCGTCGCGAACCGGCCTTTCCTCACGGTCACCGTCGCGCTACAGCTCATTTTCTCCCCGCGCGTCGTTTGCCCGGTGACCTTCAACGCGTATGCGCCGGGCGCCTTTTCGAGGTCAACTCCCAGCAAACCTTTTCGCCGGGTTTCACTTGCAACCTCCCTCCAGAACGGGACGCTCCGCCCGCCCCAATCTCCTTGCACTTCCGACAAGGGCTTCGCACTTTTCACCTCTATCAGCAGCAAACTTCCCTGGCTTGATTCGGGCGCGCTCAATCGCAATGTTGTTCCCGCAGTGCAAGTGCCGGCCCCTTTCGCCATGGCTCCGGGTGGAAGCAACGCGGCGGCGGCCAGACACGCCAGGGCGAAGAACATCCCCTGCTTTCGGACTATCGTTCTGCCTTGCGAGCTCATCGCTGCTCCCGCATCGCCGCCACACGCGCCTCAACTTTTTCAAATTGCGCTCTCGCCATCTTCGATCCCAGAATGGCCTTTTCCATCGTGAGAAACAGATCGGGATTCTTCATCTTCTCGCGAATTTCTGGGAGGAAGGGCCGCACCTTGGCAAAGATAAAGTATAGTTCTCCGCAAAAGGACAGCTGAAAGAAAAGCTTTTCACTCACCACCCCATTCAGAACAAATGACACGGCAATTCCCCAGTAGCTGCCCACCTGTCTCAGCCAGTTGTTCTCTTCTGACCCCATGGTCGTTGCCACTTTCACGAAATCATCCGCATTCTTGGGCCAGAACGTGATCAGCCACCATTGCCTGGCCTTCCGAAGCTCCGGCTCGCGCCTCAGGTCGTAAAGCTCGAGTATCAACCTGGCATCATCGATAGTCGGTTTTTTCGGCATCATCTCCTCCCCAGGAAATCTGAGATGCGATTCTACCTGATTAGCGGCCGGGGTCTTTCTCTGCCACTTAGTAGGGTGTCCGGCAACGCGACAGTCTCATCCCGCCAACGGACGCAGGCAAACCCGCAGAGTCCCTTGGTTCTTGCCAGAAGTCTTTTTGATTCTATGGCTTCCGCCTTTTCCGCCTGCGGCATCAAGATTGCCTTGATGCTCTGCGGGAAAGTTCGTCCGCCGCATCTAAAAAACGCCCCCTCAAGGAGGCTTCCGTGAAAAAGATCGATCGTATGCGAGAGAAAGTCAGCATCTTGCCGACTTCCGTTTACCTGTCGAAGATGCACGATGCGGGTTGGAGCCTGGTCGCCCTGGAATGGGAACGCGAAGTGGAAACTTCCGCCACGCCTGAAGAGCAGGAAGCTCCCAGCGCCTCTGAGGAAATCCCGTTCGGCCTTCGCATTGCCTCCGACTGCCGCCATCTAGAAGACGATCCCTTGGAAATGCAAACTCTCAAGTTCCTCGCGGAAATGATCGTCCAGGACGTCTCTTTCACGAGCATGGCGGACGCCCTAAACGTCCGCGAGTATCGTACGCGCGACGGCCGACCATGGACCGCCGCTGGCGTCTTCAAACTCACGCCCCGCCTGATCGACGTAGCCCCGCGCGTGCTCTCCGGCGCTCAGTGGGAATCCCGCAAGAAACAGTTGTCCCGCGTCACCTGGAACTCTTAACCACAGTAGATCGCGACCCGCCGCCCGCCATGCGGGCAGCCAGGACACCATGGCGGCGATCGGTGAAGACCGCTCAGGCCATGGTGAGGAAAGTTGCGAGGTCGATCGGCTTAGCGCCTACCAGCATTGCGGTCGGTGACGGGAAGAGCGGCGATTAGACCAGTCGTCACCCGCTTTTGCTATGCTGAATGTCGCAAGTGGCTTGCGGCCCCCAACCCATCCGCCTGTGCAACCGCAAGGAGCCCCATGCAGTCGCTTCGCCTGAATCCCATCCTCAACACGGACTCCTACAAGCTCACCCACTGGTGGCAATATCCCCCGGACACTCGCCACATCTATTCCTATGTCGAATCCCGCGGGGGCATGTTCGACCAGACCATGTTGGCCATGCTGCAATACATCATCAAGTCCAATTTCGCCGGCCACGTATTCACCCTCGACGATGTCGAAGAAGCCCGCCGTATCGCCCACGCGCATTTCTCCGGCCACACGAAAACTTTCAATTACGCGGGCTTCAAATCTCTCTACGCGAAGCACGGCGGGCGATTGCCTCTCCGCATCCGCGCCGTCAAGGAAGGCACGGTAGTCAAAAGCCACAACGCTCTCATAACCATAGAGAACACCGACCCGGAGTTTTACTGGCTGACCAACTGGGCCGAAACTGTTCTCCTGCAAGTCTGGTATCCCATCACTGTCGCCACGCTCTCCCGTGCGATCAAACAGGTGATCGGCAAAGCCCTCGCCCGCACCGGCGATCTCTCGCTTCTTCCCTTCAAGCTCCACGACTTCGGATTCCGCGGCGTCTCGTCCAAGGAATCTGCCGCCATTGGCGGCGCCGCGCATCTGCTCAATTTTCTCGGCACCGACACGCTTGCCGCCGTACAGATTCTCAATCAGTTTTATTCCGCCGATCTCGGCGCTCAGAATCCGCTCGACTGTGCCGCCTACAGCATCCCTGCTTCCGAGCATTCCACCATCACCGCGTGGGGCGAAGCGCATGAGCTCGACGCTTACGCCAACATCCTCGCAAACTGTCCCCAAGGAGTCGTGGCGTGCGTCAGCGATTCCTACGACATCTACAATGCCGTCCGCAACCTCTGGGGCGGCGCGCTGCGCGACAAAGTCATGCAAAGGAAAGGCACGCTGGTGATTCGCCCTGATTCCGGCGAAGCGGTGACCGTCCTCGAGGAGCTCTTCAAAATTGTCAGCGAAAAATTCGGCTACGAAGTAAACCGCAAAGGCTGGAAAACCACCGTTCCGTGCGTGCGCTTCATCCAGGGCGACGGCGTCAACTTCTACACCATCCAAAACATTACCACGCAACTCACGCGCAAGGGCTGGTCGCAGGACATCTGGAGCTACGGCATGGGCGGCGCTCTGCTGCAACAAGTCAACCGTGACACGCTGAAATTCGCACTAAAGTGTTCCGCCATCGACCGCAAGGGCCAATGGCACAACGTTTACAAGAACCCGAAAACCGATCCGTCGAAAGCCAGCAGGGGAGGCCGCTTCAACCTCATTCAAAACGAAAAGGATTTCGCTACCGTCGAAGTCGTTGACGGCGCTCCGATCCCGTCCAACAACGTCCTCGAAACCATTCTCGAAGACGGCAAACTCCTGCGCGATCAAACTCTCGCGGAAGTTCGCGCCATCGCTGCTTCCTACGACACCTACAATGATTCCGACTGATGGCTCGCAGGGTAATGTGTACGGGCGGGCCTTGGCCCGCCCGTTTTCGCTCACGTACCGCGCAGTTTGAAGCGCTGAATTTTTCCCGTCACGGTCTTCGGCAGCTCCCGGCAGAACCGCACCTCACGCGGTACTTTGTACGACACCAGCCGCGCCTTGACGTGCTCACAAATTTCCGCCGCTAGCTTTCCCGATCCTTCGCACTCTGGGCGCAGCACCACGTGCGCCACCGAGTACATCAGACCGCGTGCATCCATCTCACCGACGACCGCGGATTCCACGATCAGCGGGTGCCCCAACAGAGCATTCTCCACTTCCATCGGCGAAACCCACATTCCCGCCACTTTCAGCATGTCGTCCGCACGCCCGCAGTAGTGGTAGTAACCGTCCGAATCAGAAAAGAATTTGTCGCCGGTCACAACCCAATCCCCGCGTTTCGTGCGCGCCGTCAATTCGGGAATCTGCCAGTACTCCGCAAACGCACTAGCCCCGCGTACCCAGAGATTGCCGATTTCGCCCTCCCGCACCGATTCTCCGATGTCATCCACGATCTTCGCGTCGTAACCCGGCACGGGAACGCCGCAACTGCCTGGCTTGCATTCTCCCGGACGGCTGGAAATGAAAATGTGCAGCATCTCTGTCGAACCAATTCCGTCGAGGATGGCGATTCCGAATTGCCGCTTCCACGCGTTGAAGATTTCAGCGGGCAACGTTTCACCGGCCGACACGCACTGGCGCACCGAAGAAAAATCCACGCGGAGGCCCGGCCGCTTCGATTCCCGCAGGACCGCTGCATAAAAGGTCGGCACCGCGAAGAAAACGGTCGGCTGGTACCGCGCTACCATTTCGATCACATGCGCGACATTGGTTCGCTCTGGGTTCAACACCATCCGTGCGCCCACCGAAAGCGGGAAATACATCCCGTTTCCGAGGCCGTAAGCGAAGAACAGTTTCGACACGGAAAACGTCAGGTCGTCGGCGCACAGCCCAAGCACGGCATGCGCATAATTCCGGCTGCTGACCAACATGTCCGCATGACCATGCACTGCCGCTTTTGGCCTGCCACCGCTTCCTGAGGTGTAGAGCATGAATGCCGGATCGTGAGGCGAAGTGTTTGCCGCCGTTAGGTGTTCGCTCGCCGCCGCTGTCCACGTGCTCCACTTTGCGCCGGCCACATGATGCAGGTCGATTTTTTCCTTGCCGACGACGACAATCGGCATTTGTGGGCGCACGCTGGATGCCGGCAAAAACTCCGCGAGCGCCTCAGAATGAACAATCGCCGCTCGCGGCTGGCTATTCTCGAGGTAATGAATATAGTCGGAGGATCGCGCGAAGGGATTCACGGGCACAGCCACGGCGCCGATTTTGGCCGCACCGAAAAAGGCGGCCACAAACTCCGCCGAATCCGGCAGCACGATCAGAACACGATCGCCTCGAGAAATGCCCTGGCCACGCAGCGCGTTCCCCGTGCGATTGGCAAGCGCTGCCAGTTCGGCGCAGGTTACCTCAGCTGGCTCGCCAACGATGGCCAGGCGCTCAGGGTGCGACGCTGCCGGCGCTTCCAGAAAATGAGCCGCCACGTTGAAATATTCAGGCAATTCCCCGTACATAGACTGTTCTGACGGCACCACACTGGGCCTTCAGCCCTCACCAATATCTTCGTTCCAAATCTCAGGATGGTCCGCAATGTATTTCGTAAGTATTTGCGCACATTCCTTGGAGTGCAGATCGATGACCGCGATTCCGTTTTCGACCAGCCAATCGATCCCGCCGCGGAAGTTCACGGATTCCCCCACGACTACGGTGCCAATCCCGAACTGGCGGATCAAGCCGCTGCAATACCAGCACGGCGCCAGGGTCGTCACCATGATTTTGTCGCGGTAACTCCGCTGCCGGCCCGCCTTTCGAAACGCATCCGTTTCACCGTGCGCCGAAGGATCTCCTTCCTGCACTCTGCGGTTGTGACCCCTTCCCAGCAGTTTTCCATTGCCCTCGAATAGCGCCGCACCGATGGGAATTCCTCCCTCGCCAAGCCCGAGGCGCGCTTCTTCCATTGCTGTCTTGAGCATGACGAGATATTGCTCTTGATTCTTTTCTGCGTCCGTATGCACTTTCCTCCGCTTCTGAATTCGCGCCTCGTCACTTTATTTCGCAGTGGCGGCAACAGGAAACATCCAGCTCAAGAGAAGATGGGTCGGCCAATAAACAAGCGCGAAGGCTCCGACAAAAATCACCGCGAGATGCACGGGAGCAGCACCCCATGAGCGATGAAAGAGAGGATCTTGATACACATAGTTCATATTGAATCCCGAAGGCAAGAACCGCGAGGCCACAAGAAGAACCCCGGCAATCGCTGCCTGCAATGCCAGAGCGCGGCGGTCGTATCCAATTTTCCGCATCGCCCAGAGCAGTGCCAAGGGTAGACTGATGTGAAAGCTAGAAAGGAGCCGCGCCCAAAGCGGTACGCGTGTATCCCACATGTACTCCGTTCCGCCAACCAGAAATCGTCCCGTCACAAGCCGCCAACCAATGTCGATGGACCAAAAAATCCCCGCCCCCAGCAAGCTGACGGCCTGGCTGGAAATCAACAAGGAACTTCCCCACCACAACCCCACGCAGCCAAGGATCACCGCGATATCGCACAAGTGCAGCAGATTGGCCCAGCCCCACACGCGTATATAGGTCGGCAGCCACACCACCGTCCACAGCAGTCCCACCCACCGCAACACGGGGAATGCGATTGCGCCGGTGGTCAAAGGTCTTCTCCACTTGATGCTTCCATTGCGGCACAGCCTACCACAGGCGGCTGCTGTTGCATGCAGGCGAGCTAGCACCGTGGCAATTTTGGCAAGCAACTCTCCGTTACCGCCGAGATCGCTCGATTCATGAAGATTACCGAAAGCGGCGTCGTATTGAACGTCAACGATAAACTGGCCGTCCATGTCACTCTGTGAGTTGGCACGCTGAGCGAAAGTGTAACCGTCGAAGCTAACCCGTTGCGAGTCTAGCGGCAGTCCGCCACCGCGACCGGCTTGATCAACGGCACCCAACTCCGGTACCTCTCCCTCAACAGCCGAAACTACGCGCCACTCGTGCTGGTGGCGCCTGGGCCCGGCAACGCCGACCGAGATATTTCCTGGCGCTACCGCTCCAGTCGGTACCAAACCTATGTCCTTCGAGATCAACTAAACCGGCGGGAGCAAAGCAACTGGCAGGTGAACTTCAATGAGATTGGCTCACCACGCCATCCTCGTGTCATGCAAAGGCAGGAAGCTCAACTTCGAGAAAACTCGGCGAACATCGAGCGACGGCCCGCGATGCTCCAGGCCGTTCTCTTCTTGCATGGCCCGAAACGGGTCTTGCCTAGCGCAGCACCAATATGGCGGTTGGAGTCATCGGCGCGGGATTCTAGCATGTGGGCCGATGAGCAGACGATCGAGCGAGCGTGAAGCACGAACCGGCCCGATTCTTGACTGGCTACGCCAGCGCGAGGAGGACATGGCTGCACTCTTAGCCGAGCTGGTTGCCAACCCCACGGAAAATCCGCCAGGGAGAAATTATCGCGCGTGCGCGGATGCCCTCGAGAAACGGTTGCGAGAATTTGGCATCGAATGCGAGCGTGTGGACACCGCCGACCTGACAAAAGATGGCGCGGAGTCTTCCGTATGCCTGCTGGCAGGGTACGGACGCGGGGAACGGACTCTCTATTTCCACGGACACTATGACGTCGTTCCCGCGCAAACCCCCGAACAATTCCGGCCTTTGCGCAAGGAGCATTTCGTGTTTGGCCGCGGCTCCTGCGACATGAAGGGCGGGATTGTCGCCATGCTGTATGCCATTCTGGCGCTGAAAGAAACTGCTGCCAAACTGAATGGCAGGATCGGCTTGACGCTGGTTCCCAATGAAGAGACGGGAGGCGAGGGGGGCTCGGCGTGGCTGGCGGCGCAGGGACGGCTAGGCTGTGGCGGAATCGGCATGCTTTTGGCTGAGCCGACAAGCGGCGTCGTTTGGAACGCGAATCGCGGCGCAATTTCGTTGCGCGTCCGAGTGCACGGGAAATCCGCACACGTTGGCCTGCAGCACCTGGGTGAGAACGCGTTCGAGCGCATGCATCGCGTCGTTGGACAGCTCCAAGAGTTGAAGCGAGAGGTGGAGCAGCGCGTCACCAACTTCAACGTTGGGGCGGAACAAGCGCGCAACTCGATTCTGATGCTGGGGGGACAGAGCGGCGGCGGCGCAAACTTCAACGTGGTGCCGGAAGAGTGCTGGTTCACGATCGACCGGCGCATCAATCCGGAGGAAGACTCTCGGGAGGAAGGGTCGAAGCTGATCGCGGTCCTAGAGAGTTGCAAGCGCGAGGGTATCCCGCTTGAATGGGAGACACTGCAGGAAGGCCGTTCTTCCGCTTGCCGCGAGGATGATGCGCTTGGCAAGGCGCTGGCTCGCAGCGCTAGGGCGGTCACCGGCGAAGCGCCGCCTTTTGAGATGTGCCCCGGCCTGCTGGAGATTCGTTTCTATATCGCGCTGGGCGTCCCGGCCTATGCTTACGGTCCCGGTCTGCTCTCTGTCGCGCATGGCCCGAACGAATATGTGGACCTGCGAAAAGTGATCGATTGCGCCGCGATCTATGCGCTGACAGCTATGGACGTGCTCAGGCGGTAAGCCTGGTCGCCTTCCGGGCTCATCGCGCTTGCCGTCTGGGCCGATAGGGATCCCTCTCCGATTATCCCTCCGCCCTGCTCCGTTTGACGGCCGTGCGTGCAACGCTGAGCCACAGTTGGGGGATGGCCGCAATGTGGTTCATTTTGGGAATTGTTCCACTGAGTGATCGCGCGGGCCCAGAGAAATCCGGATTAGTCACTAAATCATTGAATCTAATGAGTTTCAGGAAAATTAGAGCTGTTTTCCAGCGTCTTTAGCTACCCCGTTCCACCAATGGTCCCATAGTACTATTTAATATTTCCGTACCAACACCTACTATTTCAACGTATGCCAAATCTCTACTTTTGCCAACCCCACGCAAGAAACCAGGGCATGCTCCGCGCTGTTCTATCCGTGAACGAGTGTGAGCTCGTCGTCAGTCTGCACCCCGCCACCTATGTTGGCGATCAGTTTCCGGAGCTGGCCAACGAGCCAAGGGCAGCAAACGATTTTGCCGTGCTCAACATCACATCAAGTGAGACTCCGGCTGGCTTGCGACCCGGCTACTATCGACTCGATTCCGACTTGACCCAGCTCAACGAATCGCTGCTGGCACTTTTCCGCTAGGCTCTAAGGGTTTTTCCACGAATCTAGCGGGACCATCAATAGAGCTCGTTGCGGAGCTATTTCCATTCTCCCGCACAGGCTAGCAGTTGCAGACCGATGGCAAATGAAGCGGGTCCAAGGGGCTCGCAATAGACTACCCGGGCCCGGGCCCGGAAGTGTCCCCGCAGGCACCACAAGTTCAGCCGATCCCGCAGTTTCCACGGATTGCTTGAAACGACGCGCGCGCCGTGGGAGCTTACGTTTTCTGTAAGGGCTTCATCGGCACGATGACGGAGGTCCAGGCTGCAGAGATCGACTCTTACTGCCAGGGGAATGCGTTCTTCCAATCGGCGCACGATGGCTTGCAAGGGACACCCGCCAAAATGGGGAGGATGGGTGTCGGGGGTGGGAACGACGACAGCGCTATCATACGCTGGCAGGTGCCGGTAATGGCAAGAATTTCAGGTCCGCGACGGGCATCGGCTTCCGCGCACCCGCTATTTCGTGCCCGCGCAATCGCCTACGTCGAGGAACTGGAGAAGGAGTGACGCTTCCGCTGCGCGGTCGCTACACCAAGTCCTGGGCGCGCACCGTTATGGACGGTTCTGGAGCGCCTTCTCGAGCGCAGAAGCCACGTGGACGACCGGACCGTTCGAGAAAACAGCCGTCGGTGTCTGCCGCCCCTTGGAATGTGGCGTATAAAGAATGGCCATATCCCAGAAGAATCCCCGGTTGACGCAGCCATCAGGCTTGGGTTGGTCGGCGTTCTCATCGGCCACCCTGCCAAGCTCTTGGGCAACGAGATGTTGCGGGTCAGAGAACTGCCGGGCGCGCGCGCACATGCCTGAGTCTTGTTTCCTTCCTTCTCTTCTTTGCGGAGCTCGAACTTCATAGTTTTCCGGGTCCATTTTTTCCTGGCTTACTTCAGCGAGGCCTCAATTTTGTTCTTGAACTCTCTCGCCTTGGCGATCACGGCCGCTTCATCCACGGTGAGCAGTTTTTTGTCGCGCATCACCACGCGGCCGCCGATGATTACCGTCTCTACATCGCTTCCCTTCAAAGCGTACGCCAATTGCGCATAGACGTCATACATCGGCACAGCGTTTGGCGCATCGAGGCCGATTAAAATAAAGTCCGCTTTCTTCCCTGGTTCGAGCGAACCAATTTCCTTCTCCATGTGCAGCGCCCGCGCTCCCTCGATGGTGGCCATTTCGACGACGGCCTTCGCCCCCAGCGCTTGCGGGTCCATCTTGGTGACCTTCTGGAGCTTCGCCGCCAGGTCCATCTCTTCCATCAAGTCCAGATCGTTGTTGCTGCCCGCCGGCCCGTCCGTGCCCAGCCCGACCGCTACGCCGGCCGCGCGCTCTTCGATCACCGGAGCAACACCGCTCGCCAACATCATGTTGCTGGAAGGATTGTGCACGCAACCCACTTGCCGCTGCGCCAGGATCCTGCGGTCCGTCTGGTCAACAAAAATGCAGTGCGCCGCCACCATGTCCGGCCCGAGAATACCGAGCTTATCGAGATACTGTACCGGTGTGGTGCCGTTCTGAGCGCGGCTGTCGTCCAACTCTTTTTTCATTTCTGCGACGTGGATGAGAATCCGCGCGCGGTACTTCCGCGCCAGCGCCGCTGAATCCTGAAGCGTCTTTTGCGAACAGGTATAAATCGCATGAGGCGCGACCGCGGTGTGAATCAGCGGGTCGCCTTGCCAGCGCTTCAGAAATTTCTCAGCATATTCGAGCATCGTCTCGTTGTTCTTATTGTCCGGTGCAGGGAAATCAACGACCGTTTCGCCAAGCACCGCGCGCATCCCTGCTGCTTTCGTCTCCTCGGCAATGACATCTTCAAAGTAATACATATCGGCAAACGTGGTGATGCCACCGCGAATTTGCTCGGCTGCCGCAAGCCGCGTGCCCCAGCGGACAAAATCCTCGGTAACGTTCTTTGCTTCGGCCGGAAAGATGTACTTCTGCAGCCATTCATCGAGGGGCACGTCGTCACGCAAACCGCGGAGCAAGGTCATGGGCACATGCGTATGGCCATTCACAAATCCCGGCAAGACGAGCTTTCCACGTGCATCGATGGTCAGCCTGGTGGTAACACCTTTCACCTGGCCCAGCACAAAGTCAGAGCTCTTGCCGACAAAGGCGATCACGTCACCCCGCACGGCAACCACGCCGTCTCCGAAGATACGGTGCTCCCCATCCATCGTGACAATGGTTCCATTCTTGACCAGGAGGTCGAAGCTGATTGCCTGCTTCTCAGTTTGTGCGGGTTGGCGAACCGAAAATAGAAGACTGAGAATGAAAATTAGGAGCGCAACGGCTGCGAAATTAGCCTTGCATCTCCAAATTGCAATTTCCACGGTCATGCCTCGTCTCATCACAAATGGGAAGAATCAAACGGTCTAGGAAAGAGGTTTTGCATCTGCATGATCTCCACTCTGCCCTTCAGATTCGCCATGATCACGGGGATGTCGCCGCAAAATTCCCAGATCAATTGGCGGCAAGCGCCGCAGGGAGGCGTGAGGGCATCGGTGTCAGTGACGACGGAAATAGCATCGAACCCGCGCTCGCCTTCACTGATGGCTTTGAAAATGGCGATGCGCTCGGCGCAAACGGTGAGGCCGTAGGTAGCGTTCTCGACGTTGCAGCCGCCAAAGATTTTTCCCGAAGTGGCACGCAGCGCCGCGCCGACGCGAAAGTTGGAGTACGGCGCATGCGCGTTTTCCCTTGCTTGCCTCGCGGCCGAAATCAGAGTTTCATTCTCGCTCACGCCAACGTCTCCCGGCACGCCCCGAAATATTCTACGCAATGGCCTCGGCAATTCGCGGAATGACCGCTTTCAGCAAGCCGATGAATTGCCCTTTCACGCGCGCTGCGGTTTCCAGCACTTCTAGGTGATTGAGTGGCCGATCCAGTATTCCCGCCGCCGCATTGGTCACGCAGGAGATGCCCAGCACGCGAATGCCGCTGTGCCGCGCGGCAATCACTTCCGGAACCGTGGACATACCTACCAGATCGGCGCCGATCGCTCGCAAGTAGCGTATCTCCGCCGGTGTCTCGTAGCTCGGCCCGAGGAGACCTGCGTACACCCCCTCATGCATCCCAATGCCCAGGCGGTTTCCTTCAGCGACAGTCATTTCACGAAATCTGCGGTCGTACGCCGAGGTCATGTCGTGAAACCGCAAGCCGAATCTCTCGTCGTTTGGTCCGATGAGCGGATTAACGCCCTGCAAATTGATGTGATCGCTGATCACCACCAGCCGGCCCTGTACGAATTCCCGTTTGATGCCGCCCGCGGCGTTGGTGAGGATCACGGCCTGTACGCCCATGCGCGCGAAAACGCGGATGGGAAAGGCCACTTCTTTCGAGGAATACCCTTCGTAAAGATGGACGCGGCCCTGCATCGCGACAACGGGAATTGTTCCCACCTTTCCGATGACGAGCTTTCCGGCATGGCCGATGGCCGTGGATTGCGGGAAACGCGGAATTTTGGCGTAAGGAATTTTTGTAGCGCTAGCAAATTCATCGGCAAACGCGCCTAGGCCCGAGCCAAGAACCAGCGCGATCCGGGGCCGGACAGATGTTTGAGAAAAGATGAAGTCCGCAGCTTGGCCCGCGCGCTCGAACTCGCCGCCCGGCGAACTGCCGGTTTGGCTTGGAGCCGCGATTTTTCCGGATGAAATCGTATTCGCAGTGTTCTTCTTAGGGCTCTTTCTTGCGCTCACGTAAGGATCCCCACGATGGAAGCCGACATTAAGTTTGCCATAGTGCCGGCGAGCATGGCGCGGATGCCGAACCTTGCGAGCTGGCTGCGCTGCTCTGGTGCGAGCGCGCCGATGCCCCCGATCTGAATGCCGATGGAGCTGAAGTTAGCAAAGCCGCAGAGAGCGAAGGTGGCGATTGCAAAAGTGCGCGGATCGAGCGAGCCTTTCAAGGGGCCAAGCTGGCCAAAGGCGACAAATTCATTGATGACCATGCGCGTCCCGAGAAGATTGCCAATCTTCGCGGCATCATGCCAGGGCACTCCGATCAGCCAGGCAACGGGCGCAAAGACCCAGCCGAAAACGGTCTGCAGACTTTCCGGGAACCAGGCCATGTGAGGCCAGTTGTGAACGCCGCCCATGATGGCGTTGAGCAACGCAAGCAAGGCGATGAAGGTGATGAGCATGGCACCGACGTTGAGCGCGAGGTGCAAACCATCGACCGTCCCTCGTGCGATGGCCCCGAGAATGTTGGACTCCTTTTCCATCGGCGGCATTTCCACGCGGCCGGCGGTGAGCGGCTGCTCGGTCTCCGGCACGAGCATCTTGGCCATGAGCAGCGTTCCGGGTGCCGTCATGATGACTGCGGTTAGGAGGTTTTTGGGATCGGCACCACCCACTTGGATATACCCGGCCATCATGCCACCAGAGATGTGCGCCATCCCGCTGGTCATGACAACCATCAGTTCGGACTTGGTGAGTTTGGGAAGAAATGGACGTATGGTCAGCGGAGCTTCAGTTTGGCCCATGAAAATACTGGCAGCCACATTGAGGGATTCCGCGCCGCTCGCACTCATGATTCGCGTCATCAGCCACGCGGCGGCGCGGATGATGAGTTGCATCACCCCGAGGTGATAGAGAACAGCAAAGAAGGCGGCAATAAAGATGATTGTGGGGAGTACTTGGAAGGCAAACGAAAAGCCGAGCCGGGAGAGTTCCTTGGGCATGCCAATGTCGCCAAACACGAAGGTGGAACCCGCATAGGAAAAGCTCAACAACTTATTTGCGCCGGCACCCAGGAAACCAAACACCGAACTGCCAACGCTGGAACGGAGCACGAAAAATCCAAGAGCCAACTGGAGCCCGAGGCCCCAAGCGATGGTCTTGAGCTTGATCGCGCGACGACTGGTGGAGAACAGCCACGCCAATCCGAGAATCACGGCCATGCCGAGCACGCCCGTCCATCTTCCCATGAACCATCCTCCCGCAATCGATTTAGGCGCCGATGATCCGGCGCACCAGGGGCCGCTCGTCCTGCGGCGCATTTTCGCCAACGAAATAGCTGCCGGCAATAAGCGCTTGCGCTTCGGCAAGTTTGGCGTCGCTATTGTAATGAATCGTGGCCAGCGGTTCTCCCTTTTTCACACGATCACCGATCCGCTTATGGAATTCGAGGCCCACGCCGTGATCGATCTGGTCTTCTTTTTTTTCGCGGCCTCCGCCGAGCATGGCGAGCGCGATTCCAAACTGCTCGCAGTTGGCGCCCGTGATGAAGCCGCTACCCGAACTCGATACGTGGAAATGCAGGCGCGCGGTGGGCAGGCGTTCTGGCTCGTCAATGACGCGTTCATCACCTCCTTGCAGGCGAATCCCTTGCCGGAATTTTTCGAGTGCCTGGCCGGTGGCGATCATGGTTTCGGCGAGGCGGCGGCCTTCTTCCACGCTTTTCGTTCTTTCACCTAGATAGAACATCCACGCGGAGAGATCGAGGCTCAAGCCACGCAGATCGGCGGGGCCGCGGCCTTTGAGGACTTCGACGGACTCGGCAACTTCGTTCGAATGGCCAGCCATCCGGCCAAGCGGCTGATCCATGCCGGTGATGAGGGCCACCACTTTCTTGCCCATGCGCTTGCCGGTTTCCACCATGACTTCGGCGAGGCGAATCGAATCCTCCTCTTGCTTTATAAAAGCGCCGGAACCTGTCTTCACGTCGAGCACCAGCGCGTCAATGCCTTCGGCAAGCTTCTTGCTCATGATGGACGCGCAGATGAGGCCGATATTCTCGACCGTCGAAGTGACGTCACGCAGCGCGTAGATCTTCTTGTCGGCAGGAGCAATCTCCGCGGTCTGGCCGATCAACCCCATTCCGCACTGGCGCAGAACCCGGCGAAATTCGTCCAGCGACAAATTCACGTTGAAGCCCGGAATCGCTTCCAGTTTGTCGAGCGTGCCGCCGGTATGGCCGAGGCCGCGGCCGCTGATCATCGGAACCGTTAGGCCGCCCGCGGCCACAATGGGAGCAAGGATGAGAGAAGTCTTGTCGCCAATCCCCCCGGTGGAGTGCTTGTCCACTTTCTTGCCGGGAATTTCAGAGTGGTTGAGGACTTCTCCGGAGTAAAGCATCACTTCGGTGAGGGCCGCGAGCTCGGAGCGGTTCATCCCGCGGATCCACACAGCCATCAGCCAAGCAGCCATCTGGTAGTCGGGTATTTCGCCGCGGGTGTAGCCGGAAACCAGAAAATTGATTTCTTCGCGGGAGAGTTCACCGGAATCACGTTTCTTGCGGATCAGGTCGACGGCGCGCATGCGTTTGGAAAGCGAGCGGCGAGCGTAACATCCGCTTTAGGGGGCGTCAACGCAAGCCACAACTCGCAAGCCACAACTCGCGCTACAGAGGCTGCTGTACGTCCGGAGGCAGGTTGGTTGTTTGGCCAAAGACCACATGCCAGCCCCGTGGGGTATCCACATAAACGTGCACCGCCCGAATCTGGACGCTTACGTGCTGGCCCTTGATGATACTTCGCGATGACCAGAGACAAGTTGCCACCGCCGTCTCTTGAAAGACCCGGACGTTGATCTCAGAGGCGTTGAACGATTCGTATTTGACCGCGGGAGATTGAATGACATCGATCCACTGCGTCTTGTTTACCTGCTGGCCGTGAGAAAGTGTGCCAGCAAAATCGTCGCTGTAGATACGCTGAAAATAAGTGCCATTGTTCAACTGGATGGCGCGCGCGGCTTCTCTTTCCAGGCTGACGATCTCCTGCCTCTGCACTTCCGGATCTCCAATCAGGGGCTGAGCGATACACCGCTGGATGCACGCATCTCGCCAGATTTCCTGCGATTGCCAGGAGGGAGCGAGCAACAGCCCGATTGCCAGTGCCACCATACCTGTAATTTTGATCATGCTGGAGTGCCTCCCTCAAGGAGTGACGGAATTCCCCCGGAGTGACTCAAGAAACGGTTGTCGTCGACACACTCCATAGTACGGAAAGAATCGCGTATATCCATCACCCCCATCGTGTCCGTGTTGTGAATGACAAGCTTCGTTCCCGGAAGCGTTCACGCCAGAATGGGTTGCGGAGGTGCTGGCGTCTCCATCTGGCCGAGGTGCCAGTTGCGCCTCGGGCTTTACCGCTCTGCTAGAATAATCTCCTTCTAGAGAGCGTCATCACAAGAAACGCAATTCCATGGGAGGAGCCATGAGCAACTCGAGCAGCAATGGCGGTGAAGTGGCCGGTGTCAGAGGTGACCGCCAATTGCTCAACTCGCTGTCGTTTTCACGGCGAAGCTTTCTCACCAAGACCTCATGTTTCGGAGCATTTTATTCGCTGGCCAAGCTGATTCCCTTGCCGGCACTGGCGGCAGAGCTGGCGATCGACTCGCGGGTGTCGCCAACGCCGATTGTGGACAAGGGGTTCGCGTCGGTGCGGAAGATTGGAAACGGGCTCTATGCCACGATCTCCGATCCGTCGAAGGGCACCACGACGATCTGCAATGGCGGGTTTCTCGCTGGAAGGGAGGGCGCGCTTCTGATCGAAGGATTCATATCGCCGGCGGGCGCATCCTTTCAGATGGACGCCTTGCGCATGGTAAGCCAGGTGCCGGTGAAGGGCGCTCTGGACACGCACTATCACTATGACCATTCGATGGGGAATTCGTTTTACGGTGCCAATGGCGTGCCACTCTGGGCCCACGCAACCGCTGCGCAGCGCATGGTCGATAACTATGTGCCGTTGCAGGGGGCGGACAAACAGGCGGCGCTGGGGCCCTTCGAGAAGCGCGTCAAGGACGCCAAGTCGGATGCGCAGCGGCAGCACGCACAGAGTGATCTGAACGCGGTGACGGGACTCTTCCAGGTTGCGAATACAAGCGTGGTGTCGCTGCCGAATCATCCGATTGATCCGGCCAAGCTGCCAATGTCGATTGACCTCGGGGGTCTGACGGGGGTGATGGAGTCCTATCCCGGACATTCCGGAACGGACATCCTCGTGCGTGTCCCAGACCAGAATGTTGTCTACACCGGTGACCTACTCTTCAGCGGCTGGTATCCCGTCTGCTTCGACGAGAAAGCCACGGTTTCAGGGTGGCGAGACACGCTGAAGAAATTCGCCGGGTTCGATAAGGACACGCTCTTTGTCCCAGGTCACGGCCAGATTTGCGGCCAGGAAGGCATCGCTTCGATCCGCGAAGTGTTTGACGACATCGCTGGGCAAGCCGAGAAAATGTACCAGGCGGGAGTTCCTGCCGAAGAAGCGCAACACCGCTACGTGGTGCCAGAGAAGTTCAAGAACTTCCCTGTTTTCGCGTGGGGATTCACGATCGGGCCGGCGATTGCCAAGCTGTACGCGGAGTGGCAGGGCAAGTAGCCGTGCGTGCGTTTTCATGCCCGCTTCGCTGCGGGAGCGCGCTCCACAAGATGCTAATCGGCAAGAATGCCGCCGAAGCTGTGAATGACACCGCCCGCAGTTGCCGGCGAAGATGCGCGGTCGCACAGGATCGCTTGCATTCCCACGGACTGCGCCGCTTCGATTTCCTTCACCGCGTCGGAGATGAATAGAAATTCACCGAGCGCACGCGAGAGAGAAGCAGCGATTTTTTCATAGCTGGCGGGTTCGGTCTTGATTCCAACGCGCGTGTCGAAGAAAGTGGAGACATACGACGTCAGGTCGCCTGAGGTCGTAGTGCGAAACAGGAGTTGCTGCGCGAGGACGCTTCCCGACGAGTAGATGCAGATAATCCTTTTCTGCCGCCGCCATCGTTCAAAAGCAACGGGCACATCGGAAAAAACTTCGCCGCGCAATTCCCGGCTCGCAAATCCTTGCTCCCAGATTTTCCCCTGAAGCGATTTTAAGGGCGTGCACTTGCTGTCTCGTGCCATCAGCCACTGGCCGTAGGCGACGCTCGAACGTAGCCGCGCTTCTTCCGTATTGTCCAGCCAACCGGGCGGTTTAAGGCCATCGCGTTCATCCAGGTCGTGTTGCGCACGCAGATGCTGAACCAAAGAGTGAATTTCGGGATCTTGAGAGCGCTCTCGAAGAAAAGATTCCAGCATGCGGGTCGCATAGGGGAAAAGCGTTTGATAAACGAAATCGACGGGGGTTGTCGTGCCTTCGATGTCGAGAAGAATGATGCGGATCTGGGATTCGTTGATCAGCGACACACCAGCTACTTCGCCGCTGCTTGCGGAGGAATGTATCTTGGTCCCCAGCATAGGGGTTCGTAATTCCGGTCCACGCCGCTGCTTGTATAGTGCGGCGTCCAACCGGACTTATCCTGGAACAGCCGGATGGCGCGTATGCGGCGGTCTCCGCAGAGATCGAACCAGTGGAGCGTGCCACGCGGAACACGAATCAAGTCACCCGCCTCGACCTCGATCGCGACAACCGGACCCTTCTGCGGGTGGATATGGAAGAGGCCCCGCCCGGCGACGATGTAGCGGACTTCGTCCTCATCGTGCGTATGCTCGATGTTGAACTTCGCGAGCATGGCATCCAGCCCGGGGGTATCGGCATCGACGTCGATTACATCCGCTGTGACGTAGCCACCCTGGTGCTTGAGCTTCTCGACTTGGTCGCTGTAGGCGCTCAGGACCTGATCCGCGGAAGCATCCGCAGGGAGGTCGGCCGGAGACTCCCAGCGTTCGTAGTCAATGCCAATCCCGGCGAGATAATCTCGCACCTGGTCGTGTTCACGGAGCGAACGGTTTTCATCGGGGATTCGCAGGACAGCCACGGCATTATCTCCTGGCTCAGGCAGCGCGGGAATCACCTACTCTATGCGGCGCCCGAGCGAACTAGTACTTCCATCAGGAACTCCAGGATTTCAACATGGCGCTTGGCTTCCTGCAAGCCTGTACCCCAAGTATAAAGCCCATGCCCCCGCAGAAGAAAACCATGAATACCGGGGCTTTCCCGCAGGGTATTCGAAACGCGTTTCCCCAGTTCAACCATGTCCTGCGAATTCTCAAGAATGGGCAGCCACTCGCGGTGCTTGTGGGTTCGAACGCCTTCCAGTCCTTTGAGCATTTCGTACCCCTCCAAGGCGATGCCGCCCTGTGAGGCATGCGAGCCCGAAAGGACGGTGCTCCAAACCGAATGAGTGTGCAAGATCGCGCCGGTGTCTACGCCGCACGCGATGGCGAGATGGAGCAGAGCTTCCGCAGACGGTCGGCCATCGCCGCGTATGACGTTGGCCGCTTCGTCCATTTCCAGAAACTGCGCAGGCGTAAGGCATCCCTTGTCCAAGCCCGTCGAAGTAATCGCCAGCCGCAGCGGCTCGTGGGAAATCACCGCGCTGAAGTTTCCACTGGTGCCCAAAACCCATCCGCGCGCATGAAAACCCTTTCCAATCTCCACCAAGCAAGCGGCTGCTTCCGCAAAGGCCAGACGGTTGGGACTGGATTGCGGAATCGTTCTGGAGCTCTGCTCGCGCTTGCGGTTTCTCTTGGATTTCTTCATCACCAAGCCGTCATGAATTCTGCGAGCGCGGTGCCACCTGCGCACCTGTCTATTCTACGACGGTTCTGTGACGATGAAAAATGGCAGAACTTGCGGCGCGGCTAGAACATCCTATGTCGACCGATGCGGGAGTAGGGCGAGAGATTTCATGATCGAAAAGGCTCCTGGGGCCGGATCGAAATTTCTAGCGCCAAGGCTCGCATCTCTTCGTGGATTAGCCCGTTGGTGGCGAGAATGACGGGTCCGCCAAGCTGATAGGGATTTCCGGCGAAATCGCTCACTTTGCCGCCGGCTTCTTCGACCAGCAGGACGCCCGCGGCGGTGTCCCACTTCTGAAGGCCGAATTCCCAGAAGCCATCGAAACGGCTCGCTGCAACAGACGCGAGATCGAGCGCGGCGGAGCCATCGCGGCGAACGCCGTGAGAGTGCTGGGTGAAGTCGCCGTAGTATTGAAGATTCGGGCTGGCTTGGCGATTCCGCACAGGAAAACCGGTGCAGAGTAAGCTGGTGGAAAGTGTGGTGACTTTGGAGACGCGGATTTTTTTGCCGTTGAACGTTGCGCCTTCGCCGCGCGCGGCGGTGAAAAGTTCATGGTAAAAGGGATTGAAAACCGCCGCGGCAAGAAGGGTATCCCGCTGGGCGAGAGCGATCGAAACGGAAAAGCAGGGATACCCGTGGGCAAAATTCGTGGTGCCGTCGAGCGGATCAACGTGCCAGCGAAAGTCCGAAGCCGAAGCGCTCTCATGCCCGGTTCCCTCTTCGGCAGCAATGGCGTGGTCGGGAAAGTACTTGGTCAGCCTTTCGACGATGAACCGTTCCGAGCGCTTGTCCGCCTGGGTAACGAGATCGACTTCATTGCCTTTGTAAACGATGTTCAATGGACGTGACAATTCTTCCACCAGGATTTTCCCGGCTTCCTGGGCGATTTCGATGGCCACGTCGAGATAGTTCTTGGTCATGGGGGGAAGGGTAGCTCTCCGAAGTCTCGGCCGGCGCGACGCGCAACGGCTCTCCTCACTTTACCATCCATGGGAGAAAACGTCGGAGGCCAGACCGCCTCTTGCAGGTGCAAAGCGAAACCAGGTCCCTTTTGCACAATGCTGCTTTCGGAGATGCTCGGGGCAGACGGCATAGAAATCTTCTTTGGGATTTCTCGGACTACACCATCAAGGCATGGGATAGCCCAATCTGAGGCACTCTTTTGCTGCATCCGAAGCTTCCGAGAGTGAGAAACTGTAGCTGTAGTTCCAGAAAAAGAAAAGCCAAACGCATTGGCGAGATCGTGCCCCTAGAAAAACGCAGAGCAGGTGTGGCCGTGCCACGAAGAGCTACTGGGGGCCGGTGAGGTAGGACTTGCGGTGGCGGACATGATAATCGGCGGGGGTCACGGTGACTTGGATGGAGCGGAAAGTGTTGGCGGGGCCGCGTGGAGTCGGATAGTAGGCCAAGAGATACTGGGTACGCAGCTCGCGGTCGATGCGATCAAAGATGGCGCCCAGCTCTTGGGGCGTGTCGGGATAGAACATGGCACCGCCAGTAGTGTCGGTCATGGTTTCCAGCGCGTGTTCGCCGGCGGTGTTGCGCCCACTCTCATTTTTCACCGGGCGGATGACGATGGTGTAAAGGAGCGCATTAGCGCGCACGGCTTCCTTGCGAGCGACGTCGAAGTCGGAGCTGCTGGTGGTTTCGCCGGCGTCGGTGACAAGGATGATGACGCGGCGGCGGTCGTCCCCACGGCTTTCGAGGGAGCGCGAACCGAGAAGCACGGCGTCGTAAATCGAAGTGCCGGCGCCGGCGGGAATCCTGCGAACCGCTGCTTGCAGATCGGCGACGATGTCCGAAAACGCTGTGACCTGCGTCACGTTTTCATCGAACGCGAAAACGGCCAGGCGGTCGCCCGGCCGCAACACCTGGCGGATAAAGTGCGCGGCGGCTTCCTGCTCGAAGCTGATCTCCTTGTGGGCGCTCAGGCTCGCGTCGATCATGATCGCCAGGTCCAGCGGCTGAGAAGTCTCGGACTCGAACTTGTCGATTTTCTGCTCAACGCCCTCCTCAAATAGTTGGAAGGCCTCCCGGGAAAGGTCGGGGGCGGGCCGATTCTTTTCGTCGAGGACGCTGACGAGGACATTGACGAGATTGACGTTGACCCGGATGCGTCCGCGCTGCGCAGCGGACTCCTGTGAATTCTCCGTTGGGGCCGGTGGCGTAGGCTGGACGATTTTTCCAGGCTCGCCGGTGGGAGACGAACTGGAAGTCGAGCTGGCGCTGGATTTCGGCTTCTGCGCCCAGGGAGGACGGTCGGGCTTGTCCTGGGTAAACGCGATCCCGGCGAAAAACAGCGCCAGGGCGGCCAGCAGGAGGGGGGGGTGGGGGCGTAAGTGGGTTATCGACATTTGAAGTTAAGATGCAGGTTTCGCGCGAGGCGTCGCCGCGGGTGCCGGAGGGAGTTCACCGTCAGCCCACACCGCGCCGTCTTCGAAGTACTCCTTCTTCCAAATGGGCACGGTACGCTTGAGGGTGTCTATGGCGAAGCGGCAGGCGTCAAAGGCGGCAGCGCGGTGGGGCGCGCTGACGGCAATAAAGACGCTGGTTTCACCGATCTCCAGGCGCCCGAGTCGGTGGACCACGGAGACGCGATGGATGCGGTATTTTTCGTGGAGTTGGGCGCCGATTTCGCGCATCTTGGCGAGGGCCATGGATTCGTAAGCTTCGTAGTCCAGGTAGAGAGTCGGACGATTGTGAGACTGATTGCGGACAAAACCGTCGAAGATGACCATGGCGCCGTCGTCGGGAGCGCGGACGTGGCGGGCCAGCGCGGCCATGTCGATGGGCTCACGCACCAATTGATAGATGTCATCGTGAGGGAGTTTCGCCATATTGATGCCTCAGCCGCCGCTCACGGGAGGGAGAAAGGCGACTTCGTCACCGGAGCGGAGAGGCGTATCCCAGGCGGCAAATTCCTGGTTGCGCGAAGCGACAACCGAGGAGCGGTATTTTGCGAGCTCGGGATGGCGGGCGGCATAGAGAGCGAAAAGGTGCTCGATGGTCGGGGCGTCTGTGAACTCGATGGAATGCTCGGGATGGCCAGTGAGCTCCTTGAGGCGGCCGAAAAAGAGGACCGTGACGCGAATCGTTTGTGATACAGGTGGCACAGGGGAATTGTAACCCGCGCTGCTTGAGGGGGCCAGTGGCACGGGTTTGAGCATGTGCAATCCCGAACCTTGCAGCGCTCGATCTGTTTAGGACGACGGAGAATTCAACAACTTCATCATCGAGCTAAGATTTGAAGATTTCGATTGCTTGACCGTTGAGAGCGGGTTGCGTAGCGTGCAGGAAGATTTTCTTTTTGTCCGCTCCAGACAAAGAAGACCGAAGAGGAAAAAGATGAAGATTCTGGTAACGGGCTCGTCGGGGCTGGTGGGGACCGCGCTGGTGAGCGCGCTGGCGCGGGGTGGGCATACCGTGTGCCGGTTGGTTCGACCGCAGAGTGCTGGCGGCGAGGCGGCGAAAGAAGGGTTTGTTGTGTCGTGGAATCCGGCGACGGGAGAATTGGGCGGCGCGGGCGTGGGCGCCGATGCGGTTGTAAACCTGGCAGGTGCATCGATTGCGGACGGGCGATGGACAGCGCAAAGGAAAGCGCTGCTGGGTTCAAGTCGGATTGATACAACGCGCGCGTTGGTTGGAGCGCTGACCAAGATGAATGCGCGCCCGAGCGTCCTGGTGTCCGCATCCGCGATTGGATATTACGGCGATCGCGGCGACGAAACTCTGACGGAGGACAGCAAGCCGGGTGGGGATTTTCTTGCGGGCCTAGCGCAGGAGTGGGAAGCGGAAGCGCTGAAGGCCGAGGCCCTGGGGATTCGCGTGGTGCTCCCGCGGTTCGGGATTATTTTGGCGCGCGAGGGCGGTGCGCTGCCGAAGATGATGCTCCCATTCAAGATTGGCGTGGGGGGGAAGCTGGGTTCCGGGCGGCAGTGGATGTCGTGGGTGACGCTCGAAGACGTCATCGGGATTTTGCGATTCGCGATCGAGAACCCCCCGGTGAGGGGCGCCATTAATATTGTGTCGCCGCAACCGCTGCAAAACGTGGAATTCACAAAGGTGCTTGCGAAAGCGATGCGTCGGCCGGCGCTCTTTCCTGCCCCCACTTTTGCGCTGCGGCTGGCGCTGGGTGAAATGGCCGACGCGCTACTGTTATCCAGCCAGCGCGTCTTGCCTCGAGCCATTGAAAAACTTGGCCACAGGTTCTTGCACTCCGATTTGCCCACCGCACTGAAGAGTCTGGTAAAGACAAACTAATGCCCAAGGAGAATCACTTCACAATCGTGAAACTGACATCAATCTTGAGCACCTTTCCGCTAAGGGGATCTGTGGCCATAATGCTCTCGACGGATTGGCCCTCGCGCAACTTCAGATCGAGTTCTGAGGTAAAGTTTCCGATGATCGGTTCCCGGAAATGTCCGCTGGAGGTTTCCGATGCGGAGCCATCAGACTTCGCCACTGGGACGGAAACGTCGCCCTCTACCCACGAACGCTCAATCTTCATTTGTAGCAATAAGCGGCCCTCGCCTGTGTAGGCGGACCGAGCGTCCATGTTGGTACCCACATCTAAGTAGGTCATGCTTCCCGCAGTGCCGCCCGTATATACCGGCACGCGACTTCCAACTCGTAACTTGACGAAGCCACTAGATTTCCAATCGGGCGCGTCGGGCGCGTTGATATAAAGCGTGTACGGGAGACTCTTGATCTTCTTGTCGCCTTCCAATTCGGTGATGACGATCTGCACTTTGACGGGGGTCGTCCGCACCTCCGCCTTCTGACCATCTTCGGCTTTCGGCTTTTCCTGGGCCGAGCAGAATGGCGAGAGCACTCCAAACAGTAGCACCATCAACGAAATCATCGATCGCTTCATTTTATCCTCCGCATTCCTTCGAAATTGATTCGACCATCCGCTACTGTTCTTGCTCCGCCCCGTCGGATTGCTCTGATTCCGTTCCTGCGAGCGGTTTGATCTCGAGCCCATTGATCTGGAGCGGCTCCAGACTGGGCGACTCGTCTTTCGTCGGCGGGGCCGGCGTCACGAGAGCAAGAGCCACTTCCCTGCGCTCATCCAAAACGGCAACGAAGCGGGAAAACGCCTCGCGCTCGTCCGCGGGAACGAGGACTTCTGGTTGGCTAGACGCCACCGGGCGCAATAAAGTTGAGTGAACTCGCGTTTGGGAATTGTTCCTGTTGAACGAAACGATCTGCGAGCCTGAGCCAGAATTTGGATGGCGATCGTCTGTCACTGGCGTCTCGCTAACCGGCAACTGGGGAGTCTGTTTGGCTTGGCGATCTGGGCTTGCGTGATGGGGCCGTGCAAACAGCAAGATTACAAGTGCGAGAGCGACGCTGGCCGCGGCAAAGATCATGGGTTGAATCCAGCGACGTTGTGGAGCGATCTCTTCATCGAGGCGCGCGCGGACGCGCGGCAAGAGAGAGGCAGGTACCTCGGCGTTGGCGGTCACGTGAAGGCCGGTGTTGATGGAGGCGAACAGGGATTGCTCCCGTTCGAATGCGGCGCGGCAATCGAGGCAGACGTCCAGATGAGCGCGCAGTTCGCCTTGTGGATGGGAGTCGCTGGCTGCAGCTTCGATTAACGCGTTCTTATAGTGTTGGCATGGCATTGCAACTTCTCCGCTAACTGTCTTCGCGCATAGAAAATTCTGGACTTCACCGTGCCCGTGGAAATGCCCAGCATGGACGCAATTTCATCGATGGTGTGGCCTTCCATGGCCGCAAGCAAAAGGACCAGGCGCAATTTTTCCGGCAATTCCGCGAGGGCGTCCTCGAGATGCGCTTGGAACTCGTTCGAAACAGCGAGGTCTTCGGCGGTCGCTCCAAGCGGCTGGGGCACCGGTTGCGACCAAAGTGTGTCGCGGAGTTCGCGGCGTTTCCCGGAGCGCAAACGGTCGAGCGCGAGACGAAACGCGATTCGAACGAGCCAGGCGCGGAAGCGGTTGCGGTCGCGCAGTCGATCGAACTTGCTATAGGCGTGCAGCAAGGCTTCCTGGGCAACGTCTTCGGCGTCAGCCGTGTTGCGCAAGACGCCGCGAGCCACGCGATAGGCAAGCGGGCCACACTCGGCGAGGCGCTCCTCGAACTCGCGCTTGGTATCAGCCTGGGCTGCTTCGCGCGCCAGCTCATCCTCCTCGTCTTGCGCGACCGCAAAGCGGTCGACCGTGCGACCTGGTTGGACCAGAACCAGCTCCTGCATTTGTTATCGTGCGCAGCCTCGAACGCACGCCCTCCCGTACACCTAACCAGACGCCGCCACCTCCAGATTGGTTCAGTGTTAGATAGCCGTCCCCGATGATGCGGTTTAGATGCCCAATTGCCCGAGCAGCTCTTCAAGGTTGGACTCGTCGACGAGCACTTCCCGGGGTTGCTTGCCTTCGGGTGGGGCCTGTACGGACCCTTCATCAAAAGCGCGAAAAAGACGCATCTTGGCGACGGCATATTCCTCGCTGCTCGTGAGCGGGCGGCCGTTCTGCTTTGCCCAGGCGTCCAACACCGATTGCATGACGAAGATCTTGAAGGGGAAAGCGGTGCGGCGGTTGGCGGAAACCACGTACGTAAACTCGCCACCGGGACGGCCGTGCCGTTGCGCACGATTTCCTTCGAAGAAGTAGTACTGGTAGACGTAGCCGTCGGCCGCAGAGTAGCTCTTGATGCGGCGTACGGCATCGGGGCGAGGCATGGGCGGATTATTGGAGGCCCGACCGGAGATGTCAACGCAGGAATTTGCGCCGAGGGGTGTGGCAATGCGGAAGCGCCGAAATGGCGCGGCTGATCCTTCGCAGTTCAGATAATGCGGTGGTCTCACTCTGCCGGAATAAAATTAGCGATCCGGGCTGGCTAGCAGACTCCCGGGATGCGCGGTGCCCGCGGTAGACTCGACTTACCGCCTGGACATGGCCCAGACCTTGAAGAGAGGTTCTTGAAGTATTCAGTTCTTGTTTGGGAGCTTTGGCTCATAGTCTCGAGCCGCTCCGTGCCCCAAACGGTTTGGTTTCGACCGCCACGATGCTGCAGGACGGACAGCTCAATCGTGGGGGATCAGCCAGCCGCCGCCGAACAGCAGGCCAGGACCGAGCGAGGCAAGAAAGATTGGTCGACGAGCGCCGCGAGGTTGCCTCGAAGCACTCCGCAAAGCTTCGTGCAATGCCCCGCCGCACGTGGATGAACCGAGATTTCCGGAAACACGCGCGATGGGCGGAAAGGTGCTGAGGGAAACGCCGCACTGCTTCGCGAGAAGAGCAACTAGACGCGGATTCGGCTGGTGCGTTGCAAACCCGCCGACGGAGCCGCGCGCGATCCCGCTGCGCAACTCCACCGATGTAATCACTTTTTCCATACGCGTGATCGCCGCCCGAGAAAGGGCTTCACCGTCGAACTTCACGCCCAGGCGGCCATCCTTCGAATCGCTGACCTGGATGGCGGCGGCGTACTGGCCCGCACAGCCGAAGAGAAATTCACCAAGGCCATAACCTTTGCCGGAATAGTTATTAGCGGTGCTTCGCAGGATAAAAGCACTGGCCCCGTCGCCGAACAAGCCACCAAACTCGCCGGCGACTCGGCTGGGAGTGAGCGCTCGACTGTGGACGTCGGCGGTGACAACCGCTACGGTCTGCGCCTGCCCCGAACCGATCAGCGATTGCGTGACGGCCAGGGCATTGAGCAAACCGAGGCAGGCGCCGCCAACATCCAGCGCACCACAATTCTCGCGCACGAGCAATCGGGAATGAAGTTGGGCCGCGAGCGAGGGATAATCGTGATGCGTTTCGCTGGTGGCGACGATCCAATCCAGCGCTTGCGTTTCGCAGGAGGCAGCGCGCAAGGCTTCCTGCGCGGCGGTCGCGGCAAGCGTCAACTCGTTCTCGCCTTCGGCAACGTAGGCCAGCGATTCGATGCCTGCGCGGCTACGCAATTTGCCCACTGGCATTCCAAAAGCGCGATCGACCTCCCCGGAAAGAATGATGCGGGATCCCGTAACAGCCGCTGAGGAAATGATCGAGACGTTGGCGGTTTTCGTCGGTTGATGCTCTCGGTCTCCAGCAGGCCCTTGGGTCATCCCAGATTCTCGTTTTCCTCGAGGCCGCTCGATTGCTCCGTGCCCGTTCCCTATCTTCGCACCAGACTCTGACGACTTTCTAGTGAAACAAATCGGTTTGAAACCAGATGGGGAAGCAGTCGGAATGCGCAAAGATTCCACAGACGTCTTGGACCGGTGTTGTTATATTCGAATGGGGGAGGAGAGGCGCCGAGTACGATGGAGTTCATGCTAACGTAAAAAGACAATTTCTAAAGTGCATCAATGCGCGTTGGCTCGTGGCAAATGCAGAGCGGCAAGGATTGTAGCTATCGACCGAATCGATCAGAGATGCTCGCGAGAAAAACTATACGGACTATGGGAACCGTTGCGCTGGTGTTCTTGAGCGCGGTGGGCGCGAGGGCACAGCGCGTGCGCGGCGAACTACGGCTTGAGGTGCATGACCCGCATGGGACTGCGGTGTCGCCAGCGGGCGAGCTCGTCAGCGAAGCCAATGGATTTCGGAGGACATTTGTGGCGGGGCCTGAGGGGCGCTATATTGCGCAAGATCTTCCGTTTGGAGTTTACCGGCTGAGTTTGCAGGCGGAAGGATTCGCGCCGTGGAACGATTTGGTCGAAATACGCTCCGAGGTGCCGGTGCGCTTGGCCGTGACGCTGGGCGTTGCGCCGGTGACAACACAAGTGCAAGTGAACGATTCGGAGACCCTGGTGGACCCCTATTCGACGGGATCGCTGTACTCCCTCGGCCGGCAGGCGATCGAGGAACATGACGCGGCGCAACCGGGGCGCGAACTGTTGGACCTGGTATCCGAACAGCCGGGTTGGTTGTATGAAGCCAATGGCGTGCTTCACCCGCGCGGTTCTGAATACGACGTGCAATTCGTGGTGGACGGACTGCCACTGACGCAGAATCGCTCGCCGGCGTTTGCGCCCTCCTTGGATGCGGGCGATGTTGAGTCCTTGCGCGTGTTGACGGCAAGTTTTCCAGCGGAATATGGGCGGAAACTGGGAGGCATCGTCGAAGTCACTACCAAGAAAGATGTCTCTGCGGGATGGCACGGGCGGCTCGACGCGGGCGGCAGAAGTTTCTCAACTCTGAACGGCGCCGCGGGAATTTTCTATGCACGGGGAGCACAGCGGTTTTCGGTTGGTGGCGAGGGATTTCACACTGACCGTTATCTCGATCCTCCGGTGCTGGGGAATTTCACGAACAGAGGAAATGCCGCCGGCTTCTCGGCTTCCTACGAGATTGATTTTTCGACCAGCGACCGGCTGCGCGTGAGCCTGATGCGCAATGTCGTCCGCTTCCTCGTGCCAAACGAACTGGTGCAGCAGCAAGCCGGCCAGCGGCAGGATATCCAGAACATCGAGACGAACGGACAGATCTACTTCCAGCACACAATTTCGTCTGATTTGTTTCTGAGTTTTTCGGGAAGCGTGAGGGATTCGAACGCGACAATGGCGTCAAACGCGCCCTCCACTCCCGTTGTCGTTTCGCAGGACCGCGGCTACCGCGAAGGGTACGCGCGAGCCGACCTCGCAGGGCACCGCGGACATCACGATTGGAAGACGGGTGTGGACGTCATCTTCGGTCCGGTGCACGAGGCCCTGCAATACACGATAACCGATCCGACTCAATTCGATCCCGGGACGCAGCTGACCTTTCGTTTTCCTTATCAACGGAAATGGGACGTCGAGCCTTCGATTTATGCGCAGGACCAGCTGCGCCTGGGGCGCTGGAACGTCAGTGCGGGGCTGAGGTTCGATGATTACGGATTTGTGGTGCATGAGTCGGCGTGGAGTCCGAGAATCGCTGTATCGAGATTCGTGCCGGCATTCAACCTGTTGCTTCATACTTCCTATGATCGCGTTTTTCAAACGCCAGCCGTCGAGAATCTGCTTCTCGCGAGCTCGCCGCTACTGGATGCCATCGGCCCATCGGTGTTGCGGTTGCCAGTGAGGCCGGGTCGCGGGAATTTTTACGAAGGCGGTGTGACCAAGGCATTCTTTGGCAAGCTGCGGCTGGATGCCAATATTTTCCGCCGGGATTTTCGCCAATATTCCGATGACGACGTCCTGCTGGATACGGGCGTGAGCTTTCCGATTGCCTTCAAGAAGGCCCAGATCTTCGGAGAGGAAATCCGCGTGGAAATCCCGCATTGGGGACGCTTCTCAGGCTACTTGAGCTATGCGAACCAGTCCGGCTACGGGCAGGGGCCGATCACCGGCGGCTTGTTCCTGGGAAGCGATGCGGCCAATGCTCTGACCGATACGAGCAGGTTTGCCGTGACGCAGGATCAACGGAATTCGCTAAGCGCTCGTGTGCGTTTTCAGGCGCCCCGGCGCATCTGGCTGGCGATGGGCGCACAGTATGGCAGCGGGTTGCCAGCCGATATTGGCAACGCCAATGTCAGTAGCCTGCTGGCGGCCTTCGGGCAACAGATTCTGGATCGCGTGGATCTGGCTCGCAGGCGCGTGCGGCCGAATCTTGCCCAGGACGTGGCGGCGGGCGCAGAAATCTATCACAAAGAATCGAGGAGCGCGGCCCTGCAGATTCAGGTGGCGAACCTGGCAAACCGGCTCAACGTGATTAATTTTGCGAGTTTGTTTTCCGGGACGGCACTGGGAGAACCACGGAGCGTTTCGGCAAGCTTGCGGCTTACGTTTTAAATCGCGGTAGCGCTGTGTTTCAAAGCTCAGGGTCAACGGTGCGGCGCGCCTACTTGGCAAGGTGTTCGAGTTCGGTCACGATGCGGTCGAGCTCGTCGATGAGGGCACCCGAACCTGCCTTGTGGAATACGTTGACCATCTCACGGTAGTACCAGAGCGTGCCGTCCTTGCGGCCGGTAAAGCGGTTGAAGACGGCATCGCCTTCCACGTGATAATCAGAGAGAATTTCGCGAGCGTTGGCCAGCTTGTCAGCGGCGGAGACGAGCCGGACATCATCGGGCTCATGCGCAACCTTCTCGATGTAGGCGCGTTTTCTTTCGCCCCAGTCCCGTTTTTCGCCGGAGACTTCATAAGAATCGGTGCAGCCATCGACGATGCGCGCGACACGGACGCCGAATTTCTCGCGGATTTCGTCGAGGCGCGGGAGGCCGCCCTGATCCTCGACGGCATCATGCAGCAGCGCGGCGATGACTTCGTCTTCACCGCCGCCATGCTGAATGACGATGGCCGCAACGCCGAGCAAGTGGCCGACGTAGGGCTGGCCTTTGCCCTTGCGGCGCTGGTGCAGGTGCAGCTCCGCCGCGTAACCAAGCGCTTCGACAAAACGGTTTGTGAGCACCTGCTTTCCGATGATGGATTGCCCGCAGTCAATTGTTTCGCTTATCTGCGGCGCGCCTTGCCGAGCAAGCGGAGGATCTCCAGATAGAGCCAGATGAGCGTGACCATTAGGCCGAACGCGCCGTACCACTCCATGTACTTCGGTGCCCCACCCTGGACGCCACTCTCGATCATGTCGAAATCGAGAACCAGATTTAGCGCCGCAACGATGACCACAAAGAGACTGAAACCGATTCCCACGGCCCCACTGCCGTTGATCGCCGGGACCTGAATGTGGAAGAAACCGCCAAGAACCATCTCCACGATATAGAGAAGCGCAACCCCGCCGGTGGCGGCGATCACGCCGAGCTTGAATCCTTGCGTGGCACGAATCATGCCGGTCTTGTAGGCGAGCAACATCACGAAAAGCGTGCCGAATGTGAGCCCGACGGCTTGCATCGCAACGCCCGGGTACGTGCGCTCAAACATGGCGGAGATGCCCCCCAGCGCTAGGCCTTCAAGGAGCGCGTAGATCGGGGCTGTGAGCGGAGCCCAATTTTGTTTAAAGATCGTAACCAGGGCGACGATGAAGCCGCCGAAAATGCCTCCAATCATCCACGGAACAGCCGCTTCCGGCGCCGGCGAGTGTGACAGGCCCCAGGTCCACGCGGCCGTGGTCGCGACACAGAGCAGGAGAAAGCCCGTCTTGTTGACAGTGCCTTGCAGCGTCATCGCTTCGCCGAAGGTGACTTGGCCTTTAAAGGCCTTTTCATTGAGCGCTGGGTTGGAGCTGCGCATTAGGGTGGCCATGGCTGACGCTCTCCTATCGAGGAGTTTCCGATCTGGCGACATTCTGTACTTCTAAATTCTACTCCCCGGTTTCGGTTATTTCCATCACGCTGCGCCAGACGACAATCGCTCAGAAGCGTTTTGGTTCTCCGGCGATCTGGCGCTGGACTTGCTCTCTGAATTCCAAGGGCCTGGCAATCTGCGAAAAAACCTCGGGCGTCCCACCAGTGCCTCGCACGATGACCGTTCCGTAGCCCAGGAGCCTTCCCAGCGCAGGCTCCTCGACGGCGATACTTTCGATTCTTGGCAAGAGAAGTTCGATGGTCCGCCGATTTGCGAGCCCCGACTTTACGATGACTCTCTTATTGGTGACGGCCATCTCCGTGGCATTGCGCTTGAGAAGTCCAATGCAAAAAAATATCGCTCCCAGCATCAAGCATGTGAGAGCAGCCCAATACATGACGCCGCGCGGGGTTGCAACTTTGGCTCCTTGCCAACTTGAGGGCGAAGTAACCAAAAATGCTATTGCAATGAACGCGAGGACTGCGGCGATCAGAGCGTGGCCCAACATCACAATCCAGTGCAGCCGGGTTTCGTACTGGACGGTTTCGCCCGCGATAAGATGCTTTTCGGCGTAGCTCAAAAAGGCCCCTTGAAAAAAGCGTCAAGAAATTTGCCGCCGGGAAACCTGCGACGGATGATCGCCGGAGGTTGTGGCTGGCCAACTGTCATCTGGCGCAAAGCAGAAAAATCGGAATCAAGTTGGTAGCGCCAACGGAATCGAACCCGTATTTGAGCCTTAACAGGGTCATGGCAAATTCGAAAATGTTGGATGTATTGGCCCTTTTGCGAATTCCGAAACCGCGCGCCTGCTATGAGTTGTCACCTGGAGCCTCACGGCCCGCGAAACTTGATGAAAGCCGTCAGCGCAAAAAATGCCCCTTCGCAGCACTAAGCCCTTTGTTTTCAAGTCAGCCGTGATCACAACTTCTGATTGTCACTTCGTTGTAGGGATTCGGTTTTCTCGCTTCCGCCACGAGAAGAGAGATTTTGCGAATCTTGCGCTTCGTAACCTCCGCCCCCATCTCAGTGCGAAGGTAAGGGTGTTCAGATTCCCAAACGTTCACTTGTTGGCCGCCTTCGATTGGTAGCCCGGACGGGAATCGAACCCGTAATCTTCACCTTGAAAGGGTGACGAGTTAACCAGTTACTCTACCGGGCCACGAATCCAGTGTAGCAAATAAGAAAATCCCCGACCACTCAGCGGCGGTCGGGATCGGCGATGCCTTCTTTCAACAGGAAGGCGAATGGAAGGAGAAAAACGAAGCGAAACTCAAGATAAAGCTGATTTGTCATTGCTGCTATGAGAGAAAGCGCTCAGGAGGAAACCTCCCCTGTGGTGGCATTTCGCTCGCTCTTGAATTGCCACTTTCAGCGGACGTACAACGCGCTTACCGGACGCGTCCAGTTATCCTCAGGCCTTGCTCAACAGCGACGATTTCGCATCTTGGGAATGGCATTGTCTGGGCGCTCGATATCGTCGCGGGTCAGACAACATGAGTAGGCCTCTCGTCCTGAGACCCACGCGTAGGAATCAATTTCGTAGACGAAGAACGGGAACCGATCCACTCCGGTTGACTTCTCAACCAGCGGCGGCTTCCGCGGATGTCTCTGCCTCCCCCGACGTTGTCGTACCGACAGATTTGGCGGTAATATCGAGCCCATTCTTGTTCATGTCGAATCTTTGTTTCCTGTCCAAGCCTTTGACAAATTCACGTGCCGCCTTACCGACTGCTCCGGGAAGACTCGACGCCTCCACCTTGACTGTCGACTCCACCGTTTCTTCATTTCGATCTCGATAGCGAAATTGCACCTCAAACGTTTTCATGCTGGTAACCTCCCTTTCCTGATGATGAAAACAGAAACCGGTTCGTTCGCCCCAAACCACGTGCGGGCCCTAATACTACCGTGATCTCTAGCTCCTACGACGCTTTCGACCTGCAGCTTTCTTTCCGGAGCTCTTCGTCTTCAAGGCCTTAATCTCTGCCTTAAGCTTTTCGTTCTCTTTCGTCAACGTATCGCGGGCGGCTGTCATTGTTTCGAGATCGTTTCCCAATTGGCCGTTCTCTTTCTGAAGTCCCGCGACGTGGGCCTTCAATTGCTCGTTCTCTTCCAGAGTCTTGGTGTCCTTGCAGGCAGTCAAGGGCAAACTCAGCACTACTGCCACAGCAAGTTTCGCCCAAGAGTGTTTACGCGTCATACGTCATCCTTCGTAGACAAGAATCTGAATTGCAATCTGAACAACCGATAGCGGGTGAGGAGGGAAGCCACCGCTGGCAACTGGGCCAGCGTAATGGAGTTTCGCAGATCGCGCAAGTCTGATATGCGGTTATCGGACATCTGGTTCTCAATGTCCAGTAACGCGGGTGGGAGTGAAGCAGTAAACACCACGGCGTTAGGCGGGATCGCTTCGAGGAAAGGGGCGCTATGATGCTTACGCGATGCTTGATTACGGGAACGCTCACTGGAGGGCTCGCCCTGAGCGTCCGGAACTGGGTTACCGCGGCGATCCTGCCTCGCCGCTACAAGCAATTCAGGGATTCCCATGCTGTCGTGGAGGCGATTCGCGCAAATGTATCGGGAAACGACATCTACACCGCCCCGCAGGGGCTCTTCGTATCCGTCTCGCTGCGCTCCCGACTCCAGAGCTTTGGGGCTTGTATCGCCGGCCAGCTGGTTGTCGAGTTTGCGGTAGCCTTGGGCTTGTCATTGCTCGTACTTCTAACACCACTTCGCTCGTCAATACACGCCGCGGGTTTCTTGGGGCTAGCCGGGCTGATTGCTGGTGTGGAGACACATGTCCCGAACTGGAACTGGGCAGGTTTTCCAACCAGCTATCTACTGGCGGGGAGGGCGTAGCTCGCCGGAAATTGGTTTATCGCTGGGCTGGTGTTGGGCACGGTCAGGCGAGAGCTGGAGGCGGAGGGCGCGGCCAGATGACATGCGGCCCGCGGGTGGACTCTAGAATAAGGAAGAATCGAGCAATTCATATGGGAAAGCCGGCGGTGCGCGACATTTCACCGGAGTCGCTGCCGCTGAAGTCTAAGACTTGCGGTCCTGAAATTCCTCGTTCCAGGCCATCTGAATGGCTTCGAGTTTGGTTTCGTTGGAGGCGGCGGGGTCGCCGGAGAAGCCGGGGAGTTCGGTGATCCATTTGTGCATGTCCGTAAACCGCACCGTGAGTGGATCGGTGAGCGGATATTTGTCCGTCAGGCTGATGGCAATGTCTTCGAGATTGTCCCAACCGAAAGTCGGTGGCATATGTGGCTCCTACTGTTATCGGTGGTCAGTTATCAGCTATAGGTGCACGGCACAAAGAGCTGATCAATTTCTGAATGAAAACTGAGAACTAAGCACTGACGACCGAGAAACCTCAGTGATCCAGCTCCTTGGCGTAGTTCTTGTTCCAGTCAGGAATCTCGACGACGATGTCGGTCGTTCCGTCGGGCACGGTTTGGCAACCGAGGCGCGACTTCGGGGTGATGCCGGGCGCTTCGTCCAGCTCATCGAGCTCAGCATCGGTGGCTTCATTGCAG
>Ga0209267_1000241_pt1 | contig 40306 bp, 33 predicted proteins | sample GraSoiAngelo_137_FD_185894 | JGI IMG/M metagenome (GOLD analysis project Ga0209267, IMG submission 185894) | Grasslands soil microbial communities from the Angelo Coastal Reserve, California, USA - 14_0929_09_30cm (SPAdes) (version 2) | ecosystem: Environmental > Terrestrial > Soil > Grasslands ... | reverse complement strand
TGGTCGGGTGTCTGAAGAAATTACGGGCGAACAAGAGAACGTGGGAAGCAGCGAACCTGCTGGACCTTCTATGCTGGCGCTTTCGCATCTTTCTTCCTTGCGCGGATGCTGGCGGGATCACGCCCCAGCAAGATAACGATACTCTTCCGAAGTAGTCCTGCCCATCTTCTTACCGGCACGCATTAGCAGCACGCACGCGGTGATTAGAAGTGTACTTTCGTCATGGGTTTGTCTGTGATTTCCGATTTCTCAGTTCAGATTACTGGACAGAACTGATTCCGCATGTAACGTCGGTCGAGTACTCTGCTAATTTGTCCTGTGGACTGGAAGATTACTTAGTATCGAAAGTCGAGTGTCTTTCCCAGCAACGCCCGATGTCAGCGTAACTCGCGCCGCCCGCCAATGGTGGCAGGAGGGCACAGCGCAGTATGGATTTTGGCCGACGTTGAATTGAAGGAGTTCCTTCGCGAGATCTGCGGATTTCTGCTGGAATCCACTCCTGAGCGTCGCCGACGGCGCTATGGCGATGTCGAATATGATTGGGATTATAGGGTGGATACGACCAGTGCAACCATTCGTTTGCGCGACCGGCTACTTGGCGTCTTCCACTCGCTTTACCAGTTCCTGGACCTCGGCTCGGGCAAAGGACCCACCCTCCTTATGGCCTCGGATTATCCGTTTCGGAGAATTGTGGGAGTGGAATTGCTACCTGAGCTGCATCGCGTGGCGGGGGAAAATGTTTGCAAGTACCAGACTGAACAGCAAAAATGCTTCGGAATCGAAGCTGTCTGTGCTGATGCACGCGAGTTCGTCTTGCCGAAAGAACCGGCGGTGATCTATCTATTCAATCCCTTTCCGGAGCGGGCTCTGAAAAACTTGACCGCTAAGCTCGAACGTTCCTTGCAAGAGGGCGCGCGGCCAGTGCACGTGCTCTATCACAACCCTCTGCAGGAACATGTGCTGGCGCACAGCACGCTATTACGGAAGGCTGGAGGCACACACCAATACGTGGTGTACACCCACCGAGATTGACTACGGCAGCGACGCCGTTACATTTCGAGTTGGCAGATCAGAATCCATACTTCAGCGCAAGCTGGAAGGCCCGCGGTCCGCCTGAACCAAAGAATTTCCCCGCAATGCTGAGAGGTTTGTTGAACTGCGGGGACGTGATGTCGTTGAGAAAACCCGAGTAATTATTGTTATTGAAGCCACGAATGTTGGTGATGTTGAATAGATTGAAGACCTCCGCGATGAACTGAAGGTTCTGTTCCCGGGCAAAACTCCAGCTCTTGGTAACCCGCAAATCCAGCGAATTGAAGTCGTCGCCGAACTTAAGATTCGGATTCACATGCCCCAAGATGTCTCCACTGTGGCACGGCACCTGATCTCGCTGGGCACGCGGCTCCCGATCCTGCCACGCAATGCGCTCGGCGTTCAGTTGCGCACCATTGGAAATCTCTCGTCCGAGCGCATTGCGTGGCAGGATCGGGAGCCGCGTGCCCAGCGAGCCAACAGAGGAGTCCATAGGTACGTGCGAGCTGTACGTCCAGATCGGCGAGATGGTCAGTTTCCAGGGCACGTCAAACACTCCGTAGAAGACAAAACGGTGGCGCTCATCAGTGGGGGAAAAGCCTTTTTCCAGCCGCAGGTTGTTGCTGTGAAAGATCTGATTTACTAGATCTTCGGCGCCGTTGAACGGGATCTGGTCATCGTTGGAGAAGTTGAGCGTCTTCGAAAGGGTGTAATTGGCGTTGAATCCCCAGCGGAAATTCGGGCCGCCAGTGGGACGCTTTTGCACAGTAAGCAGAAGCGCGTCGTACCAGCTTTCGGCGACTGACTCGATTTCCGTCACTTGGTCCGTGCGGTTCGTAAGCGGGTCTGTGATGGTGCACGGATCAAAGCCATTGGGACAACTGATGTAGGGCGAAGTGCTGTTTGTGCTCCTAAGTAGACGGCCGAGTATGGACCGCTGGCCAAAATCATGTAGACCATCTGCGGAAATGATCCAGTTCCCGGCAATCTGCTGTTGCAAGCCCAGGGTGAACTGCTGCACGTAGGGGTGCTTGGCGTTGTTAGATATGTGATTAGTGCCAATGCCGAACACGGCTTGCCCGCCGCCAAATGGATTGGCGAGGGACACAATCTGACCCGTTTGCGAATCGGCAATGAAGTTGCCGCTCGCGTCGAGCGCAGAGCCGTTAAACGCTGCCAGCGGCAAGATTCGGCCATTTAGTAGAGCCTCCAGAAGTGGGACTTCTGTGACCACGCGATCGTAGTAGATACCGTATCCGCCTCGGACCACGGTCTCCGCCCGTTTGAGCGGATCCCAGGCAAAGCCTACCCGGGGACCAAACTGCTTGTAGTCGCGGCCAGGGTGACCACCGAGGACATTTTCGACGAAGTTGCATGTGTTATCTGGGGTAGTCAGTGAGCTGCAGGGGTGCAGGTTGCTGGCCTGCCCGAGAACGTCGTCAAGCTCCCACCGCAAACCCAGGTTTAAAGTCAGATTCGAGCGCGCCTTCCAGTCATCCTGAGCGAAAGCGCCGAAGTAGGAGTTGGGATAAAAGGGAACAACCGGAGGCCTAGCGGGGGCGGCGCTCTTGAGAGCAACTGCGATGGGGATATCGCGGTCATCAATGACGCCGTCGCCGTTCCGGTCCTGAGTAGCAAAATCCTGCGTCATGAAAATGCTGCCACTCCCATACAGATCGAAGAGCGCATAGGTATTCAAATGCTGCCACTCGCCGCCGAACCGCAAGGTGTGGCTTCCAAATATCCAGCTCAAGGTGTCGCGGATCTGGTAGCGATTGAACTTGGTGCTTTGCGGAACGCGGAAATTGGCGCCGTCCTGCACGCTGGCAAAGCGGATTTCGTTTCCTGCAGCCAGGCCGGCAGGGTTAGTCACGGGATTATCCGGGTTGAATGCGGGAATCGAGTTCAGAAACCAGTCGCCGTGAAAGATAAGGCTGTTGACGAGGCGCGACGATATGACACGAGTCCAGTTGGCTAGGGGCGAATTGAAGCGGTTAAACGACGATTGCCGGTTCGCCGCGGTGCCCAATGGCTTGCGAAGGCTTCCGTTGTCGATGTCTTTCGACCGATTAAAGGAGTAGCGCACCATCAAGCTGTCTTTCTCAGTCAACTTGAAATCCGTGCGCCCCGACAGCAAATAGTCATGGACAAAAGCAGGAGCTGAGGTGCTGACAATGCTGCTGCTGGCGAAATCACGCGCTCCTGTGGGCACGGCATGGCCCTGATCGCGATATTCCGTGGAGACAAACCAGAATGCCCGGTCTTTCTTGATCGGTCCACCCACCGAACCACCAAACTGCTCGCGCGCAAAATGGGGCGCAGGCTGATCTCTATTGAGCGCGGGAAGTGCCTGCAGCGCCTTGTGCCGGAAGAAGAAGAAGCCCGAGCCATGATACGAGTTTGAGCCCGATTTCGTGATGATGTTGATGATGCTGGAGCCTGAGCGCCCCACCTCAGATGTGAACTTGTTGGTGGCGATCTGAAACTCCTGCACGCTGTCTTGCGGCAAGTTCATCAGGGTCCCACCGACGACCTCGTCGTTGTTGTCTCCTCCATCGATGGTGATGTTGCCGCCCCGGCCAAAGGCGCCCGCAGACGATACCTCCAGCGTATTGGTTTTCGTCGGATCAAAGTTGGTGGCTGGCCGGTTGCCGGGAATCAGATATGCGAGCTCGAGAAAGTTACGTCCATTCAGCGGAATGGTTCCGATGGTGCTGGAGGTAACTACCCCTTGCACCTCGGACTCGGTCAAATCGACCTGCGCTTCTCCGGCCTGTACGGTCACAACTTCGCCAGCCTTGGCAATGGCCAGTCTCACATCCACAGTCGAAGCGCGTCCGACTTCCAGGGTAACGTTCTTGACTTCGCTGGTAGTGAAACCCTGAGCCGTCACGCGGACGGTGTAGTCACCGGGCAGCAAGTTCGGGACTGCGTATCGGCCGTCCGCGCCGGTAGCAGTCTCGCGGCTGAGGCCGGTTGCCTTGCTCGTAACCACTACCTTCGCCCCGACAACAGCGGCACCTTGAGGATCGGTAACTGTGCCATTGATGGTTGCGATGGGGAGTTGTGCCGATACTGAGAGAGTGAGAACCAGCACCAACAGACCAGATATCAGCAGTCGCATATGGCCTCCTCGCACATAAGTTCAGCCTGAGGAAACTAAGAGTCCGCGGTGAATGATGTGAGCGTCCGCTGTTTTGGAGTTGGGATAATGTTCTAACCGTGGCGATATGTCAAGCCTAGGCGGAGCGCCCAACCGAGTGCTTCCGCACTGTGCGCCAGGAGCATCTATACTGAGAACGAGATTAGTAGTCCTTGTGACGACCTACCCAAAGCTTGTCTTCGTCGGAATAATCATGTGCTGCGCCGGCATTGCAGTTGCAGGTACCGAATCCGACGTTCGCACCATCGCCGCCGCCGTGGATAACCATTACAACCATCTACGCTCACTGCAGGCCGAATTCACCGAGATTTACCGCGGCAACGGGATGGAGCGGACCGAATCGGGCACGTTGTGGCTTAAAAAAGCACGCAAGATGCGCTGGGAATACCGTTCTCCAAGAGAAAAGCTCTTCCTCACGGATGGGCAGGATGCCTGGTTCTATGTACCCGGCGAACAGCAGGCTCGCCGGGAACCATTCCGTAAATTGGAGGATTTGCGCTCACCTTTGGGATTCCTGCTGGGGAAGACCAAATTAGAGAAGGAGCTACAAGGACTGTCACTAGCCCCAGACATGCCGCCGGTAACGTCCGGGAACGTGTTGCTGCGTGGGGTTCCGAAAGGGATGGAAGATCAGATCAGCCAGGTGCTGCTCGAAATCCAGCCGGGCTACCAGATCGCGCGCATTATGTTAGAAGGGGTAGATGGGTCAGTGACTGAGTACCGCTTCAGCCAGCAGAAGGAGAATGTCTCCGTTTCTGATGAACGCTTCCGTTTCAGCCCTCCCCCGGGAGTCGAAACCATAGAAAGTGATTTCGGACAATAGCCCGAGAGCACAGCAGTGCCGCTATACCGTTGCTGAAATTGCACTTGGGCAACCCCGGAAGGGGTAGCACTCCAGATACTGCAAATCATTGGATCTACGAACATTACGCCTCTCTTCCCGGCGAGCAGGATGATAGACTGTGAGCTAGGGCAAGGTGGGTTTTAGCGAGAAGGAATGGCAGAATTTGTAATCAAAATGGCCGATGACCGGGGCCGCACGATGCAGCAGGTCGAGCATGGTTACTCGGAAGCTGAGGTGCGCGACCGCTTCGCACAACAGGGATTCCTGGTGTATTCAGTCAAGGCCCGGGGTATGTTCGCCGGCGGCGAGATGACCCTGGGGAGGCGGCGCAAGGTCAAGCAAAGTGACTTCATCATCTTCAACCAGCAGTTCCTGACTCTGATTCACGCTGGGCTTCCCGTCCTGAACTCGCTCGACCTACTGATCAAGCGCCAGCGAAACGCCTCTTTGCAGACACTGCTGGACAATGTCCGCGACCGGGTCAAGAGCGGCGAAGCGCTTTCCGACGCGTTTGCGGCCCAAGGCGCATTTCCCAAGCTGTACACAACGACTCTGCTGGCGGGCGAGAAGAGCGGCAACATTGAGGAGGTGCTGGGACGGTACATTGCATTCCAGCGGATGACTGCGTCCTTTCGAAAAAAGCTGGCAGTCTCGCTGGTTTATCCCGCGTTGCTGGTCGTTGTCGTGGTCATCATGCTGACCTTTCTGGTCACCTACGTGGTGCCGCAGTTCGCGGAATTATTCTCAAGTTTGAACGCCCAGCTGCCGTCGATTACCGTGTTCATGTTGTCGGTGGGGACATTTGCGCGGAAATATATTGTCCTGGTTGTAGTTGCCTTGACGGTGTTGATTTTCCTGATGTGGCGGTGGAAAAACACGGATCGTGGGGCGGCTCAGATTGATCGGGTTGTGCTCAGTCTGCCTTTGCTCGGGCAAATTGTGCTTAAGCAGCAAGTAGCTACCTTTGCGCGTACCTTGTCGACGCTCTTGCAGGGCGGCTTGCCTTTGGTTCCCGCGATGGAAACAGCCGGCACGTCGATGAGCAGCCGCAGGATCGTGAATGGTATCGCGGACGCGACCGTGAGCGTGCGCGAGGGGCAAACCCTTTCCAAGAGCCTGGAAGAAGAGGAAATTTTTCCGGACCTGGCCGTCGAAATGATCGAAGTAGGCGAATCGACGGGGGCGCTGCCGGCCATGCTCGTTTCGGTGGCCGAGTTCTACGAAGAGGACGTGCAAACCGCGCTGGGCGCAATGATGGCCCTGATCGAACCTATAATTCTCATTTTCATGGCTATATTCGTGGGTGGCGTGCTGGCTTCCCTGTACTTGCCCATCTTTAGTCTGGGTTCGAGTGGCATCCATTGAGTCGCATTCAGTGACGGAAATTAGTTGGCAATTGCCTACGGCTCGTTAACAAGGTTTTAAGAGTCAGAAGTTACACTGGAAATTAGGTAATGTCGGACAAGAAATCTCTTTTCGTAAATGGTGCAGATGCGGCCCGCATGGCTCCCGAGAACGTGTCAGACGAACTGGAGAGAGCCCAGGACGTAGCGCGGCGGTATCGCTGCGAGTACGTGAACCTGACCGATTTTTCTCTGCAGCACGACCTGTTCAAGAAGATACCGGTCGACCTGATGTTCCGCTACAACTTCGTCCCCCTGGAAGAGACGCGCGACGGCAAGCTGGCCATCGCGATCGCCGATCCCAGCCAGTTGATGATGATCGACGAAATCAGCCTGCTGTTGGGCAAGCGCATCGTCACCAAAGTTTCCACGCTGAAGCAGATCAGCGACATCCTGAAGAAGACGGAACAGTCGCAGCGCGTTCTGGAAGAAGCTAGCGAAGGGTTTGCGCTGGATGTTATTCACGAAGACGATGCCACCGGCGACGAGACCATCTCGATCGACAAGCTCACGGCGTCCGGCGACATAAGCCCCATCATCCGACTGGTGGACACCACCATCTTCACTGCCCTGCAGCGCCGAGCCAGCGATATTCACGTCGAGACGCGCGACGATTCGGTCTGCATCAAATTCCGTATTGATGGCGTGCTGACGCAGGCCATGCCCCCGATCGGCCGCGAGCACCATTCGACCATCATTTCGCGTATCAAGGTGATGAGCGAACTTGACATCGCTGAGCGGCGCGTCCCACAGGACGGCCGCTTCCGCGTGAAATACAACGGGCGCGCTATCGATTTCCGTGTCTCGGTCATGCCCTCCATTCACGGCGAGGATGCCGTGCTCCGCGTGCTGGACAAGGAATCCATGAGCGAGAAGTTCCGCACGCTCACGCTCGACGTGGTGGGATTCGGTGAGGAGGACCTGCACAAGTTCCGGCGCTACATCTCGGAGCCCTACGGCATGGTGCTGGTTACAGGACCCACGGGTAGCGGCAAGACGACGACGCTGTATGCCGCCGTGAACGAGATCAAGACCGACGAAGACAAGATCATCACCATTGAGGACCCAGTCGAATACCAGATCCGCGGCATCACGCAGATTCCGGTCAATGAGAAGAAAGGGCTGACCTTCGCCCGCGGCCTTCGTTCCATCCTGCGACATGATCCCGACAAGATCATGGTGGGCGAGATCCGCGATACCGAGACCGCCCAGATTGCCATCAACTCAGCGCTGACCGGCCATTTGGTCTTCACCACGGTGCACGCCAACAACGTCGTGGACGTACTCGGACGATTTCTGAACATGGGTGTAGAAGCATACAACTTCGTTTCCGCGCTGAACTGCATCCTGGCCCAGCGCCTGGTGCGCGTGATCTGCGATTCCTGCCGCACCGCCGTTCACTATGCTCCCGAGGTGCTGGAGGCCAGCGGACTGGACCCGCAGCAGTGGAGTCCTGTTGCCTTCTACGAAGGCCAAGGCTGCATTGAGTGTGCCGGCACCGGCTATCGAGGGCGAACCGCCATTCACGAATTGCTGGAATTGACCGATCGGATCCGGGAGATGATTCTAGCCAAGCGGCCAAGTTCGGAGATTCGCCGGGCGGCGCGCGAAGAAGGAATGCGTTTTCTGCGCGAGTCAGCGCTCGATCGGGTGCGGTCAGGAATTACCACGTTGAAAGAGATCAATAAAGTCACTTTCATCGAGACCACGCGATAAAACCAATGAACAAAAAATCCAAATCGGGAGCACGCCCGAAACTCGCCTGCGAGATTTCCGCCGATCGTGTGCTGGCCGGACGGCTCTCCGATCGCGGTGGCACTCTGGAGGCCTACGCCGGGCACGACCTTGCCCTGGGCAGCGTGGTGCCCGACTTAATGGAAGCCAACCTCCGGCATCGGCGCGAGGTGGCCCAATCCATACATGACGTGCTTGCCGCGGTCGGGAGCCGTGCCCGCGACGTGGTCGCAGTATTGCCGGACGCGGCGGTGCGCGTGGTTCTGCTTGACTTCGACGCGCTACCCGCCAATGGCCAGGAAGCGGAAAGCGTGGTTCGGTTCCGACTGAAGAAATCCCTACCCTTCGATGTGGACAAGGCTAAGGTTTCTTATCACAGCCAGACTTCTGGCGAAGGTGTGCGGGTAGTGGCAGCAGTTGCGCTCTCCAACGTGGTCGAAGATTACGAAGAGGCGTTTCGCGAGGCGGGCTATAGTCCGGGCGTGGTGGTGCCCTCGATGCTGGCAGCCTTGGGCGCGGCGGATGCTAGCCGTCCGAGTCTGGTGGTCAAGGTGGATGCCCGCACCACGAGCATTGCGATTCTCGATAGTGGACAAATGCTGCTGTTCCGAACCCTGGAGAACACCCGCGGCGTCACAATTACCGGTGAGCAGTTGGCAGAAGAGGTTTATCCTTCGGTAGTGTTCTTCCAGGATACATACCATTTGAATATCGAGAGAATTTTCATCGCGGGGCTGCCGGAATCTGGAGCAGCGGCGCAGGCGCTGCGCGCGCAGACGGGAGCAGAAGTGGAGGAGTTGGTCGCCGAGAGCCAATTGGGCACCTCTGCCGTCCGCTCCGTTCCGCGATACCGGATGGCCAGCGTGGTAGGAGCTTTGATCTCATAACATGCGTCTTGACGTCAATCTTGCCACCCACCCCTACGAAGATACCCGGCAATTCTGGATCCGCTGGGGAAGCGCGGTTGCGCTGATCGCGATCCTGACCGGTGCGCTCCTTTACACCACCGTGACCGAGTGGAGCTTTGCCGAAAAGGATCGCAGCATCATGAGCCAGTACAAGTCGCAGATAGAGAGCCGTGATGAGGAGAGATCGCGCGCTGAAGCAGTACTGAACCGTCCCGAGAACCGCACCACTCGCGACCGCTCGCAGTTTCTTAACCAGCTGATCGAACGCAAGGCGTTCTCGTGGACCCAGGTATTTGCTGACCTGGAAAAAATGATGCCGGCGCGCCTGCACGTAGTTTCGATTCATCCGGAAGTAACTGAGGATAACCAGCTTCAAATCAAGCTGGTGGTGGCTGGGGAATCGCCAGAACGCGCTCTGGATCTGGTGCGCAAGATGGAGGAATCGCCACGTTTCCGGCAGCCTGCGGTCACCTCTCAAAACACTCAGACCAACGCGCAGGTTCCCGGAGATAACGTCGAGTTCAATATTACTGCGCTGTACGTGCCGAGCGCGCCGGGGAGCAGAAAATAATGGCGGATCTGAAAATTACGCGCCGGAAACTGAAAATCGCGATGATCGCTATGGCAGGTGTGGATGCGGTCGCGCTGATTTTGATGTTCTCTCCGCTGGTGGGTTCCAGTGCAACGCGAAAGCAAGAACTGCAGCAATTATCGGATGAGGAGCGGCAAAAGACGCGCCAAGTGGAACCGTTGCGCGGTCTGGACAAAAAGATCGTGCTCGCCGGCCAGCAGATCGATCAGTTTTATAAACAGCGGCTACCGGACAAAGCTTCTGAGATCGTCGATGAGCTGCGCAAGGTGGCGTCAGAGAACGGAGTGAAAATCGCGCAGGCCAAGTATGAAGCTAAGGATCAGGAGGACGTTGGATTGACGCCTTATCTGATTGAGGCCAACTGCCAGGGCGACTATCTCCAGTTGGTGCGCTTCATCAATGGTCTGGAGCGCGACAGAGTATTTTTCATCATTAACAGCGTCGTACTGGGAGATGCCCAGGGCGGCAGCGTTAAACTGCAAATGAAACTGGAAACCTATCTAAGGACGGGTGCGTAGTGAACCTGGGGTCAGAAAACCGAAAGAAGACGATCGCGGCAACTGTGCTGGGAGTATTGGCTCTCGCCATGGTCGTATACCGCATCGCCAACCCGGCCGGAGCTCCGCCACCCCCGGCAGCCATGGACCCGCAAGCCAGTAGCCCGCCGCCTACAACTCCGCAGGCCACGGTCCGGCGCACATCGACCTCTGCGAGCAAGGCAACCGGCACCAAGAAAGCGAGAGTAGCGCCGGTTTCGCTCGATCCAACTTTACAGCTCGGGCTGTTGCGGGCGAGTGAAGATACCAAGTACACCGGCGCCGGACGAAATATTTTCCAGGCTGAGGTTGACATTCCCAAACCGGTAGTGTCTCCAGTAGTGACAAAGACTGAGCCGGAGCCTCCGCCGCCACCGCCACCACCGCCTCCTCTGCCTTTAAAGTTCTTTGGCTTTGCCAGCAAGCCAGGGGAACCCAAGCGGATCTTTCTCTCGAAGGGCGAAGACGTATTCATTGCCGGCGAAGGAGAGATTGTGGATCGCCGCTACAAAGTCTTACATATTGGGCCGACATCGGTCGAAATCGAGGACGTTCTCAACAATAACCGTCAGAGCATTCCCCTTACTCAGGGCTAAGCAGAGCAATGGCTTCATTTCCAAAATTCTGGCGTCGTCGACTGAGCCGCTGTTCGCAGACCGGATACATTCTTGTCAGCCTGATGATGATTGCGGCCCTTGTCCTGATTGCGCTGTCCGCGGCGATCCCAGCCATCAAGCTGGAATTGCGTCGCGACCGCGAAGAGGAACTGATCCACAGGGGAGTGCAGTATTCGCGCGCCATCCGGCGTTATTTCAAGCGATTTGGACGCTACCCAATGAGCCTGGACGATTTACAGAGCGCCAATAACATGCGCTTCCTGCGCAAGCGTTACAAAGATCCCATCACCGGAGAAGACTTCAAGCTGCTCCATTTCGGCGAGGTCAAGATGACATTTGGTCGAGGGATCGCGGGCGGGGTGGCGCCGGGCGCGAATCCAACGGGCGGACTAAATACCGACAAGAACGCCAGCAACACGCAGGCACAGACGGCGACACAGTCGTCTGGCTCGACGGATCAGAGTTCTGCGACGTCCTCCGGTTCCGATAGCAGCTCATCTTCGAGCAGCAGCCCAAATAATCCGACCTTCGGAGGCGGGCCCATCGTGGGCGTGGTCAGTACCTCTACGAAGGAGTCTATTCGCGAATTTAACAAGCAGAATCATTACAACGATTGGCAGTTCATCTATGACCCAAGTATCGATCGAGGCGGGTTGTTGAATACGCCGGCTCAACCTGCGCTGCAGGGCCCCGGCATAGGACAGGGGCAAACTGGAGTGGGTGTCCCGCCAGAGGGCACTACGGGCCCGACCGCGCCGCCGGGCGTTCCGCTGCCGCCGCAACAACAACAGCCACCGCAGCAGCCGCAATAGTTTGAATCCTGAGGGAAGGCTAGCTGAAACAAAAGGCCTCGTCCTTGGACAAGACGAGGCCTTTGCCCACTTTGGGAAATCTTGTTAAACGTTAAACGAGGACCCGCAGCCGCAGGTGCTTTTCACGTTCGGGTTTTCAAATTTGAAGCCTGCCCCTTCCAGGGTCTCCAGATAATCCACGCGGCAGCCGTTCAAATACATGAGGGACGTGGCGTCCACATAAACTTTCAGCCCATCCATGTCGAACACTTTGTCCATCATGCCGGGATTGTTCTCAAACTGCATGGAGTAAGAGAAGCCGGAGCAACCCCCTCCGACTACCCCTACCCGCAAGCCGGTCGGGACAGGGTTCTGTTGCGCCATGATCTCCTTAACCTTTGCGATGGCATTGGGGGTAAGGCTGATGGGCGTGGACTTCACTTCCGGGGTTGTCGGGGTGGTGGTCGTTGTGGACATTCGTATCTCCTTGAGTTTGCTGGCTTAGATTATAGCAAACGTCGATTCGCGTCTATCAGGGAAACCCGCCTATCTTGAGGCTTCCAATTACGCTTATTAGATGAAGGCGACCGCTGGAGCGTCGCACGCGGAAAAGACACTCCCCCGCTTGCCAAATCGGGCTATAATCTGCCCGGGCCCTCCTGTACTGCTGGCCCAGCCCGCCGCGGGTCGCATACCAGGAATTGGCCCATAAATCAGAACCGAGGTGGCCTATGTCTCCCCTGGTCGGAATGATGATTGTGTGGGGCGTTCTAACGGCTGTCCTGATCATCCTCCTCATCTATCGCAGCACGCTCACCATGCAGGAGGACGATCAACTGTATTTGAGCGACTCTGAATCTCATATGCAAAAGGAGCAGACTGAGATTCTGACGAAAGTGAATAAGCTCAATCCGTTCGTGCGCTGGCTGGGAGCTGCCTCTGGAGTCTTGATCCTCGTCATTGCGGGCATCTTCATCTACCAGCAGATGACGGTCATGCAATAACCGGGGTAGCGGGGTACCTTTCTCAGTGCAGCCGGCGTTAGAAGCCACCTGACATTTCCTGTGTTCATGCGCGGTAATGCCTCCCCTGGGGGAGGCGTTTCTTTTTCGGCTCGGTTGCGCAGCGTTCAAGCTTCCCTTCCTTTAAAATTCGGGTGGCGGCGTATCGCCTTGGTGAAGGAGTGAAGAACCACCTCATTGCCATCATCGGAGCTGGCCCCTCCGGTTCTCTAGCCGCAGCCGCGCTCGCCAGTGCCGGCCGCAACATCCTTCTGCTCGACGAGAAGCTGGCCTGGGAAAAACCGTGTGGAGGAGGTGTCACCTACAAGGCGCTTGCGCAGTATCCGTTCCTGCGTGATGCGCAGGTCGAGCGCAACTGGGTCGAGCAGTGTGAACTGGTAAGTCCGGCAAGAAGGAGCGTTCGCTTTCACCTGGTTCAGCCAATCGCTATTTTTTCCCGCCGCGTGCTGAATGGATTCCTGCTGGATCGCGCCCGGCAGGCGGGAGCTCAGGTCGTACAAAGCCGCGTGACCGGCATCGCAGGCCGACCTGGAGAGTGGCAGCTTCAAACGGCTTCTGGCGAGCTGAGAGCTGGGTACCTGATCTTGGCCACCGGCGCCCGCAATCCTTTTCGAAGCCAGTTCTCGCGGCCGCTTGCTGCTCACGATTTGATGGCCACCGCAGGTTATTTCATTCCGGGCAGCAGCTCTTCTATGCAGATACAGTTTCTAGCCGGCCTGCACGGCTATTTCTGGATCTTTCCCCGCGCCGATCACTTCTCAGCCGGCATTTGCGGCAGGATGAATAGCAAGACGACGGCTGAGTTACGACGCTTAATGGAAAAATGCATCTCCTCTGCCGGGCTTGGGTTCACGGGCGCCAAGTTTTACGCGCATGTCCTTCCCGCACTCAGCCTGGCGACTCTTCGGCAGGCTGCGGTCAGTGGCGACGGCTGGGCCATGATCGGAGATGCGGCTGGCTTTACCGATCCCATCACGGGAGAAGGTTTGTATTACGCTCTGCGCTCCGCCGACCTGCTCAGCAGGGCGATCCTGGCGAATCAGCCGGAATCGTATCGTCAATTGTTGCGAAAAGACTTTCTGCCCGAACTGGAAATGGCGTCCCGCGTGGCGGATCGCTTCTTCACCGGACAATGGATGGGGGAAGCCGTAACCGAACGCATGGTACAGTTCACCGTGCACAGCCGGCGCTTCCGGCACCTTATGTGCGATATGTTTTCAGGGATGCAAGGCTATCTGAACCTGCGCGCGCGTCTTTATCGCACTTTGCCTGTCATGGTGGCGGAAAGCGCAGTGAGCGCGCTGGGGCTGCGGGGGCCGAGGTCTGGGGTAAGTCGCGAGAAGATAGCATCTTGATTGGATTACAAAGAAAAAGAGACGCGGCAAGCCGCGTCTCTACCAATCGCAATTTTCTGCGGACTAATCGGCCGTCGCCCTGGGAGGCTCCTGCGGGGTAATCTCCACCACTGACGGGCATTCTCCCAAGATGGGCTGACATCCCGCATCCGGGCCGTGTCCCGCGTAGGGAGCGGGTCTGGTATCGGTGAACTGCGCAGTTTCGGTCGAGCCTTCCAGCGCAGTCGTCGACGCCGTTCCGTTGGTGATCGCCTGCTGGACCGCGTCGAAGTAGCCGGTTCCGACGAAGCGCTGGTGTTTCACCCCTTCGTAGCCGTACTGGTGCTCGCGGCTGAATTCCTTCTCTTGCAGCCGTGAATAGGCGGTCATGCCCGACTGCCTGTAGGCGCGCGCCAATTCAAACATCGAGAGATTCAGCGCGTGGAAACCGGCCAGCGTGATGAACTGGAGCTTGTAGCCCATGGCGCCCAACTCGCGCTGGAAGCGCGCAATGGTCGCGTCGTCCAGAGCCTTCTTCCAGTTGAAGGATGGCGAGCAGTTGTAGGCCAGCGTTTTGTGGGGATACTGCGCCAACACGCCCTCGGCAAACTCTCGTGCTTCCTTCAGGTCCGGCTTGGCGGTCTCGCACCAGACGATGTCGGCGTATGGCGCGTAGGCGATACCGCGCGCGATAGCGGACTTCATTCCCCCTCGGATGTGGACGAAGCCTTCCGTCGTGCGTTCTCCGGTAACGAATTCGCGATCACGCGGATCAACATCGCTGGTCAACAGGTTGGCGGCTTCAGCATCGGTACGCGCCATGATGAGCGTGGGCACGCCCATGACGTCGGCAGCCAAACGTGCCGCCACCAGCTTCTGAATAAACTCAGTGGTGGGGACGAGCACCTTTCCGCCCAGGTGTCCGCACTTCTTGACGGACGACAGCTGATCCTCGAAGTGCACGCAAGCCGCGCCGGCTTCGATCATGGCTTTCATCAATTCAAACGCATTCAGGTTGCCGCCGAAGCCAGCCTCGGCGTCAGCCACGAGCGGAGCGAACCAGTGGATCCCGTTCTTCCCTTCCGCATGATGAATCTGGTCAGCACGCATCAGCGACTGGTTGATACGGCGCACGAGGTTGGGAACGCTGTCGGCCGGGTAAAGGCTCTGGTCGGGATACATCTGCCCCGCGTCGTTGGCGTCGGCGGCCACCTGCCAGCCGCTCACATAAATCGCCTGCAGCCCCGCCCGAACCTGTTGAACCGCCTGATTGCCGGTCATGGCGCCCAGGGCCGCAACGTAAGATTCGTTATGGAAAAGGGCCCAGAGACGCTCGGCGCCGATGCGGGCCAAGGTGTGCTCAATGTGTACGGAACCGTGCAGGCGTTCCACATCATGTTGGTTGTACGGGCGAGTTATGCCCTTCCAGCGCGGGTTCGTCTTCCATTCCAGTTCCAAATTAGCGGACCTACCCTTGCTTGTCATAACATCCTCGTTCGGTCGGAATTTGTGAATTGTGCAGCCCGGGCCAGTGAGCTTGCTCCCCACATTTCTTCGCGCCTCGCCATGAGGGAGCGGAGAAAGTTGGCTCGATTCTGAGGGGAAACGGCTAGTCAGTCAAACTGATTGTCGTTATCATCTTGATAGATAATTGTTATCGTATGCCTTAGAATACAGCCTTTACAGGACACGTTGGAGAACGTGGCATGGAAATCGATCAGGTCGAAACTTTTTTGGCAGTAGCAACTTATGGGGGATTTCATCGCGCGGCGGAAGCCCTACGTGTCAGCCAGCCCGCGGTGAGCGCGCGTATTCGCGCCCTGGAAAATTCTCTAGGAGTTACCCTTTTTACCCGAGGCCCGGCCAATCTCTCGTTATCCCCTGCCGGCAAGGTTCTGCGGCCCCATGCCGAACAATTGCTCCGCACTGTGGCACTGGCTCGGCAGGCCGTGCATGAATTGCAGCCTTCCGCGGGTGGCGCTTTACGCGTCGCCGCCGCGCTTTCCATCTGCACCTACCTGCTGCCGGATGTGATCAAGGAGTATCAGTCCGCTAATCCGAAAGTGATGGTTACCGTTCGTTCCGGGAATTCGCTGCAAGTGCTCAAGATGGTGGTAGACGGCGAAGTGGATATCGGGCTGGCGCGCTCGCTCAATCATCCCGAAGTTGAGACCATGACGTTGCGGGATGATCCTCTTATCCTGGTCGGCCATCCCACCCATCCCGCAGTTCGCAAGCGGCGGGTTCGGCTGGAGGAAGTCGAATCCTGGCCGCTGATTTTCTATGATCGCGGCTCCAGCGACTGGACGCTGAGCCAGGGCCTTTTCCGGCGCGCAGGTCTGCTGCCGAATGTGGTGCTTGAGGTCGAAACCATCGAAGCCTGCAAGCGCATGATCGAACGGAAGCTCGGGTTGGGTTTCTTGCCGCAGATCGCGCTCACTCACGAACTTCGGCAAGGCAAACTGGTGGCGATTGAGATCGTCAACGCCGAGCCGCTGCGGCGCAATCTGGATGTGATCCATCCTCGTCACCGGCCGCTGTCCCGAGAAGCGCAAGCTTTTCTTCACCTGCTGAAGACGGCGGCGGACAGCGCCCTCTTTCGACATGAGAAAGCGGGCAAGGTCAGTCGGCGGCGAAGATAGTTCTAGCCGCTTACATTGGCGGGAGTGAGCTCCGTACTCAGGCGGATGCTGGGCGTGCCCGAGCCTACCAACTTCAGTTTCGGCTCACGATCGATGGCCTTTAGCACTTCACGTGTGACTCGATCGTCGATTTCGGCGGCACGTTGGAGATCCACCGGAAAACCGATCACCGCTTCGAGGCCAGCCTGGGTCAGCCGCAACCGGCTCTTTGGGCACAATTCGTTGATCGGCGTGCTGCTCAGAGTTCTCTCCATTTGCCGGCGCTGCCGCTCAATTTCTTCCCGATAATCGGCAAAAACAGTTTCCACTGCACCCAGCAGGCGTTCTTCCGCTACCCGATAGTCGCTGTCCGGAGACAACGTCAGGGTGATTTCGTGCCAAACAAAATTGGTGCCCGGAATCTGCTTGAACAGGCCAGAAGCCGGCTGGAAGACAATGGAGTTGGAAAACGCAACCACTCGGCCGGTTGGAATTTCCGCTCCGACGCTGCTGAGCTCCATAAGGTGCATGCGGACTAATCCGACGTCGACCACCTCGCCCGTTACTCCGGCGATCTGTACTCGATCGCCGACCCGGATTCCGAATCTGCCAATCAGAAAAAAGTAGCCGGCGATCGAGAGAATGACATTTTGCAGTGCGACTGCAACGCCTGCCGTAAGCAGCCCGGCAAAAGTGGCTACTGAACCCAATTGGCTGGCGAAGGCAAACGCAATCACCAGGCAGATCACGAACCAGAGAAGGATTTTCCGCAGCAAAAGGAACTGGTAACGGCGGCGAGGATCGTGTACGTAGCGAAAGATAGTCTTGCGCCACAGTTCAGCCACGGCAATTACCACAATGAGAACGCCCGCCAAGATGAACAGCCTAAGCAGGAGACTTCTCAACACGGTCTTATATTCCGTTTCCACTGCACTCTTCCAACTAGCCAGGCTCCTCTTATAGAGTCCAAGCAGAATTCCCTGCTTGCTTAAGGGTAGAACTGCGGTCGACGCCTGCTTGAATTGCGCGGTAAGCGCGTCCAGCTGCTTTTTCTGCTGGGCGAGCACGGTGGGATCGCTGGAGTCCGGCTGATTCGCAAGTTGGTCACCCTGCTTCGACAGATCCTTGAGCTGGTTGACCAGCGGCGTACGCAGCTGCTTCGACGCTTCTGTCAGCTCGTCGGTCATGCGTCCAGTGTGATCGATCGTGCGGATTTTGTCGGAAAGCTCGAGAAGCGCGGCCGTCAGACCCCAGATGCCAGAAGAACTGGATTTATCACTGGGAGAAAAGGAAGCAGGAGCCAGCTGGCGGCTGGGCTGAGTGTTTTCTCCATTGCTCCCCGGCTGCGCCAACTCGGGAGAAAGCGCACGCGCCATGGCATCGATTTGCGCGCGCAGTCCGGTTGGTCCGACTCCATTGGCACCCGTCCCACTGACAAATTCAGCCATGCTGCGCAGAGCATCCCGCCGGACATTAGTGAGGTCGAGTTCACTCTGTACTTCGGCGATAGCCGATTGCAGAGACTTACGATTGCCTGGGCCGGCAGCGTCCAGCTTCTGTCGTAGCCGCTCCAGTTCACCCTGTAGCTCGCGGGCTTGGTTGTCCAGTTTGGCAGACAACTGAGTCAGCGCCTGATAACGACCCAGGTCAGGATTTTGAGCCTGGCTATCCTTAGAAGTCGCTTGCTTAGCCAGAACATCGGCATCGGCGCGCGCAAAATCAAAAGCCAGCCTGACCACCTGATTGGCAATTTGACGATTGTCGTTGACGAGAATGGCGTCGCCCGGATCTTTGGCGATTTGGCTCTCGACCGTCAATTGGCGATGCCAATTTATCGTCTGGCTCAGAAACTGAATTACCTGCTGGGGATCAGCCGGATTGGCGGGTGGACTTTGGGTAAGAGCAACGCCGGATCCCACCATTAGGACTACCGCGACGGAGATCGCCGAGCGAAGAAAACCTCTGGCACGAAATGACAAAATAGTCCTCCCCTCGGAATGTGCTTCTGCTGCTGGTAACAGCACGATCTTTCGTCCAAATGAGTTTAGAATCAGCAGTGATCAGCGGCCGGTCAAAACTCGAGATGACAAGTACCGTTCTGGCTACTGCCGCTATTTTTGGTTCTTATTTTAAATGAGATGCGAGCCAGAGGGTGATAGCTCCTCAAGAAATACCATGGTTGAGTGTTTCGGTCTGAGGAGCCAGTGGCGTAAGTGCTACCTTAACCAGTGGTGGAACGTAGCGTATACCGTCGCGCAGAAAAGCAACGCCATCCCGGCCAAGCCGCGCGCCTTGACGCAAGGCGACTTTACTTGCAGCTTTTCTATTTCGGCTAGAACCTGGGATCGCCTTGTCAGGCGGGCAACGTGAGCCTGCTTATCGCCAGGATCGCTGTCGTCATCGTGGAGCCTGTCAAATACTGCAATGGTCCTCAGTTCCCTCGTGCCGGGTAACTAATTTCCGCTGACGCGAACCCCACATACATTGCCATCCTCCGGCCCGATTTGAGGGGCTCAGTGTACCCAACCGAGTACCCGGGCGCATACTGTGAATCCTGTATAGGCCTGTTGATTTATCGTGACTTGGGGCTGGTTCGCCGTCTGGCTTGAAAAGCGCAGGGTGACCACGCAATGGGGTTGCGGCATTCTCATTAACGTGGTCGTAAGCCGGATCAGCCTGTAAAAGGCTTGCTTTTGGAGATCAGATGCTGGTGCGAAAGGGGGGACTCGAACCCCCACGGGTTTCCCCGCCAGATCCTAAGTCTGGTGCGTCTGCCAATTCCGCCACTTTCGCATTGCGATATAGGCATCGGTAATTATACGACGCACTCTTCTCATGAAACCCAGCAGGTCTCGCTGCCGGGAATCTTCACCGTCACTTTCTCCCGCGCCTTTCGTGGAGTAGAAGAAGTTCGTGAACCATGCGCAACTGATCACGGCCGCAGAACGCTGGCTTAGGAGTTATCGCTGCACAATCGTGCTGAGCGAGCAAACGGCGGATTCGGGCGAAGTGCCTGACGTCATGGGCTGGCGCAGTAACTGTCATTCCATAGTGATCGAATGCAAGGTCTCGCGCGCTGATTTTTTGGTCGATAAGAAAAAACCAGTTCGTCAGAAGCCCGAACTCGGCATGGGCTGCGAACGTTTTTATCTCACGCCCAAATCCCTGCTAAAGGATTCCGACCTGCCTCAAGGTTGGGGTCTGCTGGAAGTCCAAAAACGTGAGATCGTGATGAGAGTGAAAGCGAGCCGTCGCAGCCAGCGCACAATCACTGGACTTATGGCTGAAATGGAACTTCTGCTGGCGAGTCTGCGGCGGGTGGAAGTCAGAATCGAACCGCAGACGATCACTGAGTTTCTCAAGTGGAAGAACCGCATGGCCGCTTACAATGGCGGCCGGCTGCCGCAAGGCCTTGTTCCGCTTGAGCAGGAGTTGCTATCCGGCGTTTAAGGAGCCTGCGTCACAACAATTGTGTGTTCTGCCTTGCAAGTCTTTGCCGGATCGAACACAGCCACGCCTTCCCGCTTTCCTTGTAAGGCGTGGAATTCGAGAGGCCGTTTCACCTTTTCCGGCAGGCCCTCGAAGCTTGCTTTGCCTTCCGTATTGGTTCCAACCTCCAAGTCCAGCTTGCGGATACTCATGAAGCCATAGGCGATGTGCACACGAATCTTGGCGTCTGAGACGGGCTGGCCCGAAGCATCGGTAACTGTAAATTGCACTGAGCAGGCACCCAGGTCTCCGTTAATGACAGGGATGGGATTTTTAGTTGCAGCCGGCTGAGAGGTCTGTGCGACGAGACTCGGAGACAACAGCAGAGTCGAACAGATCAGTGCGAGAAGTCCGACTTGTTGGGACCGGCCTTGAGCGTCTCTCATTGTATGTCCTTCCGAAAGTTTGGCGTTATCGACAGCCGCCGCGTCCATCCTGCCACTCTGGGTATGCCGAGTTCAAGCGCGTCCTGTCCGTTGCACTACCGAATAGCCAGTTCTCGAGCCCGAGAAGAATCTGAACTCGCGGGGTCGCTTCAACGCAGATCCTACCTTACGTTTTGTTCGCCACTACAGACTCTTGCTTATGGGTTTCAGTCTCAGGGACCAATTAGCTTGTCCTCATTCTTTACGCCAAGGCTTTGTGCCGGGCGAAGCTATTGAGGAGGAACAACATGGACAGAGATCGGGTAGAAGGCAAAGTGAAAGACATCGCAGGACGAGTTCAACGTCAAGCCGGTGAGTGGACCGGAGACGAAGAGACCCAGATCAACGGAGCCGGCAAACAGGCCGAAGGCAAGGTGCAGAACATTGCCGGCAAGGCCAAAGATGCCCTGAGGCGACCCCGGACAACAGACGAAGAGAGCGAGCGGGAACAAGGGGAACTCGAAGAGGAACGCGAATCAGAACCGCGCCGCAGGCGCGCATAAATCTGCCATAAAAAGCCGGGGAAACTCGATTCATTCGAGTTCCCTGCTTTCTCTTGCTCTATCCTTCTAATTCTCGCCCAATCTCCCGCTCACGAAGCCAGGTAAAGATCACCGGGGTGACGATCAGGACGTGTACAAGCGAACTCAGCATCCCGCCCAGAACCAGAATAGGCGTGGCCGGTGGCTTTATGACTTCAGCCCCAGCTCGCCTGTCTTTGTTGCGGCCCCAAAAACCCGGTACACTGTGGCAGCCATGGCAAATCCGACTCAGCCCAACATCAAGCTGACCAATGCCCCCGACTATCGCGAGAACTATGCCAACAGCGTGCAAGTTCGCGTTACGGTGTGGGATTTCTTTCTTGTCTTCGGAACCCTACAGCAGCAGAGTGAAGTCCAGGTAGATATCACGAATTTTCAGGGCATCTACGTCAGCCCGCAACAGGCCAAAGCCCTGCTCGCGATCCTCCAGCAGAACGTCGTCCAGTACGAGAACGCATTTGGTGAGATCAAGCTCGATCCGCGGATGACGGCCACCGGGCCCATCCACTAGCTTGGCTAACGCGGACACCGGATTGTCATCTGACGGCGGGCCCCGGAAGCTTCCTGCGTTTTTGGTTTTCAGTCTGATAATTTTCTGCATCGCTCTGCTACACGCCCCCCTGCTGGGCCTGCCCTACATTTGGGATGAAGCCGGCTATTACGTGCCTGCTGCGCGCGATCTGCTCCTCAGCGGCAGCCTGATTCCACATTCCACGGTCAGCAACGCGCATCCGCCCCTGGTGCTGGCGTGGGTGGCCTTGGGCTGGAAATTGTTTGGCTTCACTCCGCTCGTGGCGCACCTTGCCATGCTGCTGATCGCGTCCTTCACACTCTTGGGAATTTTTCGACTAGCCGAACGCGTCGCCAACGTCCAAGTTGCGCTTGCTTCAACGATCTGCGCCAGCCTTTACTCTGTTTTCTTTACGCAAAGCGCTCTGGTGCACCTTGACATGGCAGCCGCCGGGTTTACCCTCTGGGGCTTACGGGATTACATCGAGCAACGCCGCATCGCGACTTCTGTGTGGTTCTCTCTCGCGGCTCTGGCGAAAGAGACTGCGATCCTGGCGCCCCTGGCCTTGTTGGCTTGGGAATTGATTTGCCCGCTGATTCCCGAACGAAGGTCGTCACAGTGCTGTTTGTTCCGGCCGAGTACGACATCTGCCTGGCTTTTAGTTCCCTTGCTACCGCTGGGCATCTGGTTTGGTCATCACTACCTGCACACGGGTTACGTTTTCGGTAATCCGGAGTTCTTCCGCTACAACGTCTCGGCAACTCTACACCCGTTGCGGATCTTTCTCGCGGCGGGCATGCGCGTTTGGCAACTTTTCGGATACATGAATCTTTATTTCCTTACCGTGGCAGCTTTGCTGGCAATGTTCCGGACCCCACGAAACGTTGAGCATAAAGAACGCCCGCGTATTGCTGTGCCCGTGCAATGGATCTTCGTCGTACTGATCATTGCTTATATTCTGGCGATGTCGGTGGTGGGTGGGGCCGAGCTCGCGCGTTACATGCTCCCGGTGTTTCCGTTCGTGATCATCCTCTGTCTGTCGACACTGTGGAGAAGAGTGCGTTACTGGATCGCGGTCACTATATTGGTGGACCTGGCATTTATCGCCGCTCTGCTTGTGAATCCTCCCTACGGCTTTCCCTTCGAAGATAATCTAGCGTACCGCGATTATGTGCTTCTCCACAGAAACGCCGCGCAGTTTCTCGCGATGCGCTATCCGCGTGCGCGAGTTCTGACTGCATGGCCGGCCTCGGATGAGTTGACCAGACCCTATCTCGGCTACGTAAGCCGCCCCACGCGGGTACTGCGCATCGAGAACTTCGCCTTTGAGGAAGTGAGTTCCGCCGCCGCGGTCCGCTCTGATTTCGATGTCGCGCTCGTTTTTTCTACCAAATACATTCCGCCTCACTCTCTGCTTGCCCGCTGGCTCGCCTGGGAGAGAGTGCAGACACGTTACTTCGGGTTTCATCGTGACCTTCCGCCCTCTGCCGCCGCGCAAGTTCTTGGCGGGAGTCTGGTGTACACCGCAGCCCGCCACGGACAATGGATTGGAGTGATTGAATTGGAGCGGGTGCTAAATGCGCGTACGCGCTAAACAGCCATTAGATGGCACGAGTGTGTCTTGATGATCAGCCACACGTTGCGTCCTGGCTGCAGGTGGAGGGAATCGCGAGCCGCCAGCGTGAGGTGGACTTCCATTCTTACTCCACAATTCACCTCAGCTGCGACGATTACATCCCGTTGCGTCAACGAGACCACCTTGCCGGGAATCACATTCCGAGCGCTCAAGCCAACAGGTTGTTCCGAGGCGAGGAGAATATCGCCTGCGCTGATTGCCACTCGAATCGCGGAACCGACCTCGGCTCTGACCAGCGGCGTTTCCAATTGCACGGAGGAGCTGGCCAGTTCGCAGGTCATCGTGCCGCGATCCTCATGGGCAGCATGAACCGTGGCATCAAAGATGTTTTCGAACCCGGCCAGTTGGGCAACCGTTTCGTGACGGGGAGCCCGCATCACCTGGTGCGGCGTGCCCTGGGCGATGATCTTGCCTTCGTCCAAAACCAGCACTCGTTCGCCTAAGGCAAACACCTCTTCCCGGCTGTGCGTGACGTACAGAATGGGGATGCGATGGGACTGATTCCATATCCGCAGATCGTCCAGAATCTTCTTCTTTGTCTGAGCATCGAGCGCCGCCAATGGCTCGTCAAGCAGAAGCAGGCGGGGATCGGTGACCAGCGTTCGTGCCAACGCAACCCGCTGGCGTTCGCCGCCGGAGATCTCGCTGGGCCTTCTGTCCCGCAAATGTGCCACTCGGAATGACTCCAGGATGCTCCCGCTTCTTTGTGCCCGCTCGCTTCCTCGTGCGTGCGAAAGGCCGTATTCGACGTTCTCTTTGACGTTGAGGTGGGGAAAGAGCGCCAGGTCCTGGAAGACATACCCAATGCGCCGTTGAGATACAGGAACGTTCTGCCGGGTGCTGCTATCGAACAAAACACGCTCACCAATTACAACCCTGCCCGCTTCCGGCGTGTTCAATCCTGCCAGGCAGTCCAGAAGCGTGGTCTTCCCTGCCCCCGAGGGGCCGAACAAAATCGTGATGCTGGGGTCTACGGAAAATTCAAGATCAAGAACAAAATTACGCGAGCCGCTGGGCAGATTTTTGCGCACGCGCGCTGACAAAGCTTTCCCATTGGCGCCCTGCTCCGTTCGCCACTCGGCGGGAGCGGTTTTCGCGCGCTCTACTTCCAGGGCCATATCGCCCACATCCTCCGATTCAAGGCGTAAACCAATGAGAGCACCAAGAATGCGATCAACACCAGCACCAGAGCCGTTTGATTCGCGGCTGCGTAGTTTGACATCTGCACCTGGTCATAGATGTCGATGGACACCGTGCGAGTCACGCCGGGAATATTCCCCCCCACCATCAGCACCACTCCAAACTCACCCATAGTGTGCGCAAAGCTTAGCGCCACTCCGGTCACCAGACCCGAAATTGACAAAGGAAGAATCACCCTAAAGAACGTTTCTACTCGAGAAGCTCCCAGCGTCGCGGAAGCGGCAATGAGCTTGGTATCCACGGCGGAAAAAGATGCAGCAAAAGGCTGCACCGCAAATGGCAGGCTGTACAGGATGGACCCAATCACCAAGCCTTCAAAGGTAAAGGCTAGGGTGTGGCCGGTAAGCGCTTCCCACCAGCGCCCCACGGGACTGCGTGCCCCCAGGGCCAGAAGCACGTAAAACCCCAGCACAGTGGGTGGGATCACAATCGGCAGCGCTACCGCCGCCTCGGCTAAAAATTTCCAGCGCCAACGGGAGTACGTGATCCAGTACGCAATCGGTAGTCCGATCACCACCAGCACGGCGGCGACCACCACGGCTAAGCGGATTGTCAGCCAGAATGCCTGCCAATCCATCAGCGCTTTCCCTCCGGCGTCGAGAAACCGTAGCGCCGCAAAATGGCCTGCGCCTCAGGCGTTTTCAGACAACTCAGAAATGCGGCCGCCTCTTTTTTATGCTGAGAACGGGAAATTACGACTGCCCCCTGATCCAGTTCAGGATAGGCGTCGTTGGGAACTTCCCAGTAGCGCCCTCGATCTTTCATTGCCGGGACCAGCGCATGGGATAGGGCAATCAAACCGACCTGCGCGTTGCCTGACTCCACAAATTGCGCCGCCTGCGAAACGTTTTCTCCCAGTACCAGACGGTCCGCGACTTTGTCGTACAACTGAAAGTGCCGGAGTGCAGCCACGGCGGCGCGTCCGTACGGCGCATGCTGCGGGTTGGCGATTGCGATTTTCTTCACGGAGGCATCGAGCAAGACGTTGACACCGTGATGCTCGATGTCCAGCGAAGACGATTTCAAAACCCACATTATCAGCCTGCCTACCGCGTAACGATACAATGAGTTCCGCTCGGCAAGTCGTGCTTCAATCAATTGTTTTGGATAATCCTCGTCCGCGGAGAGAAACAGATCAAAGGGAGCGCCGTTCTTGATCTGCTGCGTTAGATTTCCCGAGGAGCCGAACAAAAGGCGTATGCTGGTACCGGTCTTTTTCTGATAGCGGGCAGCGAGTTCCGTAAGCGCGGAACCCATGTCGGCTGCCGCCGCGACGGTTATCTCCTGGGCCGCGGACCTCGTCGATAGAGACGCCATGCCGAGCAGAACGACCGCTAGTGTCTTGGCTGTCACAGCTTAGAAGCCACCTCGAAATGACTTTCTATGAACAACGTAAAGATTTGTAAAATCAGCAGCTTCCGCGCTTCCTACGCGGGACTGAGAACGTCAAATAGATTGAGGGCTGAACTCCTCTCGGCTGTTATGTATTACGGCAGTTCCGCCGCGGGAACGCAGCGATTTTATCCATACTGTTTGTTGGGTCGTACGATTTTATTCGTGCCATGCTTCCCGTGAGACCAGCAAGTTTTGGACATGGAGTTTTTCATTCCTATGGGAGCTTCTTGTGAGGCTACTTAAGCGTCATTGGCTAATCGCCATTCTGATCATCGCCGCCGTCGCCGTATTGGCAGCATTTCAGTTTAAGAGCAGCGACAAAGCTCAATATTTCACCGCCAAGGTCGATCGCGGTGACATCCGTGCCGTCGTAGAGGCTACCGGCACTATCAATGCGGTAACCACAGTTCAAGTTGGCTCGCAGGTGTCGGGCACTATTTCTCGCCTCAACGCAGATTTCAATTCGCGCGTGAGAAAGGGACAAGTCGTCGCCCAGATTGACCCGTCTCTTTTTGAAGGCACTCTGCTCCAGGCGAAGGCAGATTATGCCAACGCTGAAGCCAGCCTGGCCTCTGCGAAAGCCAACCTGGAGAAAGCCAAGGCGGCCCAAGTGCAGACCAAAGCCGATTACGAACGCACCGTAGGACTCACCAAGGATGGCGTGATGAGCCAGCAGCAGCTCGATCTGGCTAAAGCCAACTACGACTCGGCGGCGGCGGCCGTTTCCTCTGCCCAGGCACAGGTCACCCAAGCAGCCGCCCAAGTTCAGCAGAAGCAAGCGGCCGTGACCGTGGCGCAAACCAATCTGAATTACACCACGATTCACGCCCCCATCGACGGCACAGTGATCGCACGCAGCGTAGATGTTGGCCAAACCGTGGCCGCGTCCCTACAGGCCCCTACCCTGTTTACGATCGCGCAAGACCTCACCAAGATGCAGGTCTATGCCAGCACCGATGAGTCCGATGTGGGCATGATCAAGAACGGCCAGGTCGTTACCTTCAAAGTGGACGCCTACCCCAAGGATACCTTCACGGGGCGCGTTTCCCAGATTCGTATGAACGCCACAACTGTCCAGAACGTCGTCACCTATAACACCATCATTGACTTCGATAACCCGGAATTGAAATTGTTTCCGGGAATGACGGCCTACATCACGATTCCAGTAGCGTCGGCCAAGAACGTCCTGCGCGCACCCAATGGCGCGCTCCGTTACAAGCCGGACTTGAAAGCCGACCAAGTCCGCGCGCTCTATCAAAAGTATGGTCTCGATTCCGGAAGGCCCGTTCAGGCCGCCGGTGAAGCACCGGGCGGTGGAGGTGCCAGCGCGAAACAGTATCGGGCTCACGCTGAAGGACAGCAAGGTGGCGGCAGTGATGCAGCTCCACACACGCCGCGGCTCGATGTCGCCGTGCTCTGGAAACTCCACGCTGATAAGACCCTGGAACCGGTTCGGGTCCGCACCGGCATCACCGATCACACGGTAACGGAAATTGCCGAGTTCCTCAAAGGAGAACTGAAAGAGGGTGAAGAGCTGGTGACCGGCTCCATGACGGCAAAGCCCACGGCGGGACCAGGGATGGGCGGCGCTGTAAGACGATAGAGGTGGGCCGCGGCGGCTGCTCATTACAACATGGCAACGATCACACAACCGGAAGCGAAGCTCGCGACGCGCGAGGGCGGTCACGCAGTCATCCGCGTCGAGGATGTCCACAAGTACTACGACTTGGGTGAAACCCGCGTGCATGCTTTGCGCGGCGTCAGCGTGGGAATCGGGGCAGGCGAGTTCGTCGCCATCATGGGGGCGAGCGGCAGCGGGAAATCCACCTTCATGAACATTCTGGGCTGCCTGGATAAGCCTAGTTGCGGACGTTACCTGCTTGAAGGGATAGAAGTCTCGGGGCTCACAAAAAAAGAGCTGGCCAGCATTCGCAATCGCAAGATCGGCTTCGTATTCCAGGGATTCAATCTGCTTTCGCGAACTACGGCACTGGAGAACGTGGGACTTCCCACCTTGTACGCTCAGATCAGCAAGGCGGACGGAGACCGAAGAGCGCGAGAAGCGCTCGACCTGGTGGGACTCGCAGACCGTGTCGCTCACTTCCCTTCCCAGCTTTCCGGCGGACAACAGCAGCGTGTGGCCATTGCTCGGGCCCTGGTGAACAAACCGTCGATCCTGTTGGCCGACGAGCCCACAGGCAATCTCGACAGCCGCACTTCCGTCGAAATCATGGAAGTTTTTCAGAAGCTGAATGACGGTGGTCTCACGATTGTCCTGGTCACGCACGAGCACGACATTTCGCAGTTTGCCAAGCGCACCATCCAATTCCGCGACGGCAAGATACGCCGTGATGAACCCGTAACCACTCGGCCAGTGGCCGCCGAGGTGCTGAAGAATATGCCCACTTTAGAGGATTGAATCTGGATCTATGGATCTACTTGCCATTGTGCGAATCGCAATGCGAGCTCTGGCCCGCAACAAGCTGCGTTCCAGCCTCACGATGCTGGGCATCATCATCGGTGTGGGCGCAGTGATAGCCATGGTGGGCGTTGGCCAGGGCGCCCAGGAGCAAGTCCAACAGCAAATCGCTGCCATGGGCTCCAATATGCTCTTTGTCGGAGCGGGCACGGTCACGCGCGGCGGCATGCACATGGGTTGGGGCGCAACCAAGTCGCTGGTTTATGACGATATGCAGGCCATGCTGCGCGAATGCCCCGCAGTAAAGGCTGCGGCTCCCGGTAGCACTTCCAGCGCACAGGTCGTTTTCGGGAACGACAATTGGGCCACGCGGCTCAACGGCACCGAACCCCAGTACTTCGACATTCGCACCTGGCCGTTTCAAGAAGGCACTTCGTTCACGCAAAACGATGTGGAGATGGCCGCAAATGTTGCCGTCATCGGCGAAACTGTGCGCAAGAATTTGTTTGGCGCCACGGACCCTCTGGGCGAAACCATCCGGGTCAACAATCTCCCGTTCAAAGTTGTAGGCGTGCTCGTGCCGAAGGGCACCTCGGCGGCGATGGGCGATGATCAGGATGACATCATTCTCATCCCTATCACCACGCTGCAGAAAAAAATCAGCGGCCAAAACTGGCTGCGCTGGATTATGGTTTCGGCCGCATCGCGCCAGTCCAGCTATGCTGCGCAACAGCAGATCACGTCCCTGCTTCGTGACCGTCACCGCATCCGCACCGGCCAGGACGACGACTTTTTTGTTCGCAATCTGGCTGACATGGCCGACCTGGCCGACCAGGCCGGGCGGGTTATGACTTTACTGCTGGCCTCGATTGCCAGCGTGTCGCTGATTGTGGGCGGGATTGGCATCATGAACATCATGCTGGTCTCGGTGACCGAGCGCACGCGCGAAATTGGCGTCCGCATGGCCATCGGTGCTACCGAAGGTGATGTGCAGCGTCAATTCCTGATCGAGGCGGTTGTGCTCAGCCTGATCGGCGGCGCAATAGGAATTATGTTTGGCACCGGCGCGTCCTATCTCATCACGCAAACTCTAGGATGGGCGGTGCTGATTTCGCCGACTGCAATCATTACCGCCGTAGTCTTCTCCATGGCCGTAGGAATCTTCTTCGGCTTCTATCCTGCCCGAAAAGCAGCGCGACTGGATCCCATCGATGCACTGCGGTACGAGTAGAAGCTCCATTCGTCCATTCCATATAAGCTGTAATAAGCTGTCATCCTGAACGAAGCGAAGGATCTCTGCATTTCGCCGTCGACCGCCTAACGCCTGTCATTCCGGCTTCAGCCCGCAAAACGGGCATCCTGCCCGTCCAGGCGGAGCAAAGCTCCGAAGTCGCGGTCGTCGCTACCCAGTCTGTCGTCCTCAGCGAAGCCTTTAGCTCGAGTCGAAGGACCCCTTTCGACTCGCTCAGGACGATATGAATTAACTCTCGTTATTCCTCCCATTTCTGGAATAACTTCGTAATGCAGCACGTGTAAGTTGGCCTCCGGCTACGTCTTTTGCGTTGACACGTCTGCCAAACGCGGAAATACTAAGCTAGCCACCCTTAGCAGGCTCCACATCGGTAAGGAAAAATGAACGGTATACGCTGGCCGGGTACGTGTGTCTCTCTTTGCGTCCTTTCTGGATGCATGCTATTTTCACCCGCTGCCGTCTTGGCCCAAGGCTCGAAAATGACTTCCGAGGTGGCGCCAATCGCCGACGCCGATCGCGACAATCCTGCTGCGCGCGAGCAATGGTTTCGCAAAGGCCGGACTGCGCCTCCGGGACAATCTGCAGCTGAATTGCGCTACCGCGCTCACCAGCAGAAGATGCGGATGCGCGCTCGGCGCGCGCGGGCCGCTGCGCAACTTGCGTTAACACCCAATGCCCCGGCGATGGGCTGGACGGCGCTGGGTCCGGCGCCGCTGGCTTCCGATGCCGGCATAGGACAGGACTACAACTGGGTCTCGGGCCGTGCCACCAGTGTGGTGATTGATCCGGCGGACGGTACCGGCAACACGGTGTACGTGGGTGGCGCCTTCGGCGGACTGTGGCGCTCGACCAATGCTGCTAGCGGGAGCTCTGGTAACGCTTCCGGCGTTACTTGGACACCGCTGATCGATAATCAACCGACGCTGGCAGTGGGAGCGATCGCGCTGCAGCCCGTCAATGCAACCAACAACCTGAGCAATGTAATTCTCGTCGGAACCGGTGAGGCCAACAGCTCTGGCGACTCTTACTACGGGCTAGGGATTCTTCGGTCGATTGACGGTGGCAATAACTGGTCCCTGATCTCCACGGCGAACGGTGGCGCCTATTCCTTCAAAGGACTCTCCTTCAGCAAGATTGCCTTTAACTCAACAACAGGCAATACGAATGTGGTGGTGGCTGGCGTTGCATCTACTTTCGCGGGAGAGCAGGAAGGTGCAGACAATCTGACCGTGCCTCGTGGCGTGTACTACTCCGCCGATATCGGAGCGACATGGAGTCTTGCTAACCTGCAAGGTCCCGGCGGCACGGTAACATCAGCTTCCGCAAGTGCTGTTGTTTATAACGCCAGCGCTGGCAAATTCTATGCGGCCATTCGACGCCATGGGTTCTTCTCTTCCACTGACGGAATCAACTGGACTCGCCTGGCGAATCAACCGGGAGGCACACTCCTGTCGAGCACTAGCTGCCCGGAGAACATGAATTCCACGACCTGCCCGATTTACCGTGGCGAATTTGCCGTCGTGCCGGGCCGGAACGAAATGTATGTCTGGTTCATGGACGTGACGGCCACCGGCGAAGTGAATCGCGCTATCTGGCAAAGCAAGGACGGAGGCAACAGCTGGACACAGATCAGCACAATCACTATCGATGCCTGCGGCGATCCCGGCTCCGACGGTTGCGGAGTCCAGCAGGGTGAATACAACCTGGAGTTGGCCGCAGTGCCCAACGGCAGTACTGCCACCGATCTCTACGCCGGGGCCATCAACATCTTCAAGTGCTCCATAAATTCCACTAATCCCACCTGTGCTACTAATCCCTTCATGAACCTGACCCACGTCTACGGATGCCTGCAAATCGCGCACGTTCATCCTGATCAGCATGGCATTGACTCCATGGTGGTAGGAGGGAAGGACATCCTGTATTTCGCAAATGATGGCGGCATCTATCGCGCCCTAGATGGCTTTACCGGTCTGACCACGGGCGCCTGTGGCGGCGCTAATAATTTCGACAGCCTCAACCAGACCATTGGCTCGATGACGGAGTTTGTTTCGTTTTCGCAAGATCCCGGTAACCTCGCAATCCTACTGGGCGGAACGCAGGACAACGGGTCTCCGGCCACGAATCAGGCACTGACTAGCAGCAGCTGGATCAATGTCAATAGTGGCGATGGCGGCTACAACGAAATCAACCCGAGCAACCCAACCGAGTGGTTCACGGCGAATACAGATGTCACCATCCAACGTTGCACGGCGGGGATCAGCTGCACGGCAGGTGCGTTTAATTTAGTGGTGAGCGCTGCGCAGGTCGGAGGAGATATAGGACCGTTTTATACGCCTTACATGCTGGATCCGCAGGCTGCAAGCGAGATGCTGGTAGGGACCTGTCGCCTCTGGCGGGGAACCAGCCAGGGAGCGAACTTTCTACCGTATAGCTTTAATTTTGAGACTGGCACGCTTGCCACTTGCAATGGCAGTGAGGTTAATCAGGTGCGCTCGCTGGCGACCGGTGGCCCACAAGACGCCAATGGAATTTCGAAAGTAATTTACGTGGGAACCGATGGTGCCGGTCCAGTCATACCCGCTCCAACGATAGGTGGACGCGTGCTTGTGGCCACCAACGCGAACGGTGGGCCCGCAGTCTGGCAAGACACAACAGGCGACATCAATCACTACAGTTATCCGGTATCGAGCATCGCGATTGACCCTTCGGACAACACCGGCCAAACGGCATACGTAACTATTATGGGCTTCATCGGCGCCCCCGGATTTTCTCACGTATTCAAGACAACCAATGCCGGTCAAAGCTGGACAGATTTCTCCGCCGGATTGCCTGATGCACCAGCCAACTCCATCGTGGTTGACCCCGGGCCGACCCCGGAAAACGGCACTGTATACGTGGGAACCGACGTGGGTGTCTTCAACAGTCCGACTTTGTCTGCGAACTGGACGGAAGTTGGCCCCGCCCCGGCACCCGGAGCCTCCGGCTTCATTCCTAACGTGCCTGTGACCAAACTGCGGATCTTCAATTCGGGCGGGCAGAAACTCCTACGCGTGTCCACGTATGGGCGGGGCGTCTGGCAGTTTCCGATTAGCGTAACCCCGGACTACGCAATCGCCGTGGACAAGCTTCAGCTGTCCGCATTCCCGAATCAAACAGCAGAGTTCACGGGAAACCTCTTCGCCCTTTTTGGCTACAACAATTCGGTAACGCTCAGTTGTGGGGCAGGCACCCCGCCGAGCTGCACCGCGCCCACTGGCGTGACACCCTCTTCGGGCGGAACAGCGTTCACGATAAACGTAAGCGGCCCCGCTGTAGCCGACTACAGTCTTAACATCCACGGCGTCGGCGCGGACACTGGCTCAACAACACACGACCTGCCAGTAACATTTCACGTTGTTGACTTCTCCATCTCCGCGGTCCAACCCACGACCGTAACCGCGAATCAAGGAAGCGAATCGCAGCCGAGTTCAATTAACTTGCTCCCTAGCGCGCAGTTCTCGGGCACTGTCACGTTGAGCTGCGATCCAAATACCCTCCCCGCCGGGGCGACATGCTATTTCTCTCCCGGTGTGCTAACTCTTAGTGGGGGTAGCATTGCGCTAACCAGCTTTACGCTGGGAACCGTCTCCGCTACTCCGATCGGCAGCTACCCCATCACCATACTGTTCAATTCGGCCGGTGCGCCTTCTGCCAAAACGACCACCGTTACAGTGATGGTGCAGTCAGGGAAGGATTACACCCTCGCTCTCGGAGCAGCAGGTAGCATTGTTCCCGGCGGCACTGCGAGCTTTCCTGTAACTTTGACCTCAATCGGTGGCTACAGCGGCACGGTTACGTCTCGCTGCGACACTTACCCGCTTCTCAGCGCATTCACATGCAGCGTAAGTCCTCCTGAAGTTTCACTTGGCGCCGACCAGACCGCTTCTGCCACCGGCACACTACAAGCAACAACGAACTTACAACCCGGTACATACAATGTGCGGGTGTTTACTTCGGAATCGACGGCAGCGCTGAACCACGAAATAGATACCTCTGTTTCTGTAATCGATTTCCAATTCCTGCCAACTAATGGTGTGGCCATGATCACCGCTGGTCAGACAGCAAATTACATTCTGGAGATCACTCCCCTCGGCCCCGGCGGCTTCACAAACTCTATTTCCATGGCATGTTCGGGGCTGCCAGCGTCAGCGACCTGCTCCTTCGCGCCCGGTACTGTGACCCCGGGAGGAACTGTCACGATGGTTACCGTGAACATCTCCACGAAGACACGCCTGGCTTCTTTGCACCCGTTGAGGCACTTCTACGCGCTGTCGCTGCCCTGGGCGGCCCTGCTGTTGGTCTTCGGTGGCGTCTTCGTGGATAGGTCGCGCCGCTCCAAAGCCACGTTGGTGGCGGCATCCGTAACGTTCGGATTATGTCTCTCGCTGGTTGCGTGTGGAGGAGGTACGGGCGGGAATGGGACGACACCGCCTCCGCCGCCGCAGGGCACGCCTGCAGGGTCCTACAGCGTCACGGTGACCGCCACCTCGGGTCGACTAACGCACCACACCAGCGTGAGCCTGGCCGTGCAATAGTTATCAGCACCGGCATGGAAGCGTATCTCCCCTGGCTATTCGACGCAGAGAGTTTTGGACGGAGCGGCATTTGAGGGTCCGACAGCCCATCTCTGCTAGGATGTAGGCTTCGCGCAAACGCATGCAGCGATGGAGGCAAAATGGGCACCAGTGTATCCGGCAAACGCGTCGCGGTTCTGGGCGCCGGCAAAATGGGCAGCATACTGCTGCAGGCCTTGCTGAAGGAACGTCTGCTCTCGGCCGCTACCACGACCGCTACCGTTCAGCATGCAGACCGCGCTCGTGCTCTGACGGATAAGCTGAAAATTCCTGTGGGCACCAATAATGTCGCGGCCGTGCGCAAGGCCGACATCATCTTCGTTTGTGTGAAGCCTCCCATGGTGGTTGACGTAGTGAAAGAAATCCGAGCCGCGATTACGCCCAAGCAACTAGTCATCTCCGTGGCCGCATCGGTTCCCACCCACCTGATCGAGGGCGGACTGAGGGGCAATATCCCGGTCATTCGGGCCATGCCCAACACGCCTTGCGTGGTGGAAGCAGGCATGACGGCGCTATGCAAGGGCAAATTTGCGGATGAGCAACACGTCAAGCTCGCCACCGGGCTGTTTAACGTCTTTGGCCGCACCGTCGTGGTGGACGAGAAGCACATGGATGCCGTTACTGGCTTATCGGCGAGCGGCCCTGCCTATATCTACATCATTCTGGAATCGCTGGCGGAGGCGGGAGTCAAGGTCGGCCTGCCGCGGGACATAGCCACGCTGCTGGCGGCGCAAACCGCCATGGGGGCTGCTAAGGTCGTGCTCGAAACCGGCGATCACCCTGCTCTGCTTAAGGACGCGGTGACAACTCCCGCCGGCTGCACGATTGACGGCATTCTGGAACTTGAGGAAGGCAAGCTGCGCGTGACGTTGATCAAAGCGGTAGTGAAGGCGGCGCAACGGGCCAAGGAACTAGCATTCGTAAGTTGAAAGAATGCCGATACGGAGAGTCGGTCTCAGGGTAGAGCAAACTTGATAACGATCTCGGTTTGCATATCTACCGGATCACCATTCAGCTTGTAAGGTTCGTAACGCCACTGGCGAACCGCAGCCATGGCCGCTGCCGAGAGCATCGCATTGCCTCGCACGCCCTTCACGTCGCGCACCCGCCCATCCTTGCCGATCACCGCCTGCAGTACGACCTCGCCCATGACCCGTTGCTGCTTGGCCTGATAGGGATACTGCGGCTCGACGCGGCGAATCAGTTTTCCGCCGGTGATGCCCTCGGAGATCCGCGGCGGCGGCGGCGGCGCAAGGCTTTCCGCCGGAAGCGGCACTGCAGGACCGCTCGACAGTGAAGAACGAGGAACGGATGCTATGAGTTCCTGTGCCGGAGTCGCCTTGGGCGGGGCACTGGCTTTTTCTTTCTCCGGGCCGGACTGTCGGGGCGAATCCGTCTGTGCAGCTTCACCTCTTGCAGCGTCACCACTGGTATCTTCCGCTTTTCCTTCCTTTGCATTTGCGGCTTTCTGCTCAAACACAACCTTGCCGTTCTGGAGAACCACGAGGTCTCCCTGATCGCTCTTCGCACCTGGCTCTGCCTTCCGCCTGTTGGCAGAAGGTTTCGGGGGCCGGACTCCGGAATTGCCCGCACTCATGTCCAGTGTGCCTTCTTCCGGCTGCGCATCCACGACGGGGGGTTGCGGCTCTGTCATGGGGGAGGCTGCCTGAGCGGACCGGTTGGCATGGGCTCTCTGCCAGCCCCATCGAAAACCCAGCATCAGACACAAGAGAGTCGCGAGCGCCAGGACAGTTGCGCGCAGGATTCGCGTTGAGTTTTCGGCGACCGCCATCCCGTCGTCTTCCTGCTCTGCAGGAGCGGTGGTTGCCGGTTCGAGAGAGGCGAGGGGCGCAGCCATGACAGCAGGCGAAGGTAGAACGTGAGCAGCTGCGGTTTCACGCTGGGCAGCCGGTTTGGCGGCGGCGCTTTGTGCGCTTTGTATCGCGTCGCTCACCCACTGTGCCACTTCTTGAAGGGTCGTGAGGTCCTGTTCTCCGAAGGCGTCCTCCTGAGCAGAAAAGATCTCAAAAACCCCAACCAACTTGTGGCCTGCAAACAAAGGGACGACGACAATGGAGCGCACCCCCAATTGCCGGCAGGCCTCGGCGTTGACCCGCGGATCGCTTTCGGTATCGCTGCACCATTGCCGCTTTCTTTCACGAATGCAGGCGCCGGTTAGTCCCGACTCGGTATTGATTTGTACGCCCAGGTCTGGGGCGGTTGCGCCAGCCGCCGCGCGGCACACCATCACGTTGCTTCGCTCCAAGGCGATGGCTGCCCCAGAGGCATCGGTGCCCAGGCGCGCGCGTTCCGCCAAGTCATGAAGAATGAGGTCGAGAGCCAGCTCAGTGGACTCCAGACCTTGAGCCGCTAGCGTTGAGGCTACTTCCCCAAGATGCGATTCGATTTGCAATTTCTTCTTCTGTTCCGAAGACTCCGCTGGCAGCAGTGGTGTGCCGTCCAATGGCTCGGGCCGCAAGGGATGGGAATAATGCATGGGATCACAATTTAATAATTAAGAAGTAGAATTAGGACACTCATTCCCTACAGCCATCCCGGGGACGCAGGGTGCGACTGGGATGGGTTCGACTGCTGGGAGTTTCAGCCCAAACAGCCCGGTTGTCAACCCATTAAAGAGGAAAAACACCCTGTTGGATCAGTATTGTACGCTGATTGGCAGTATTCCGCCAAACCCAGTCTTTTCCAATGCAGGACGAGCCTAAAGCAGGGGCTTGTTTCCAATACAGGATGAGCCCGAAGGGGTGAGGCATGCTGACGATGAATGATCAGCGTGCACGAAACAGAAAAGTTAAGCCTGCAACAAATTGCGAAGTTTCTAGCGGCCGCGAAGGAAGTGCAATTCAAGGCCAGTGAACGGAAAGAGATTTACGGTTGGATCGAACGGTTATTGTGCCAGCAACAATACGTGCGCCAGGGGCGCAGGGCGCGAGGTCTGCTGCGGCGCTACATCGGCAAGATGACGGGGCTCAGTCGGGCGCAATTGACCCGGTTAGTGGGGCGCTATGTGGCCACCGGGCAAGTGCGAATGAAAAGCAGCCATCGTCATCGCTTTCCGCAGCGCTACACGCGCGCCGATATCGAGTTGCTGGCGCAGGTCGATGAGGCCCATGAAGGCTTGAGCGGTCCGGCCACGCGCCGGATTCTGCAGCGTGAATTTCATGAGTACGGGAAAGCCGAGTTTGAGCGCCTGGCCGGAATCTCCCATGGGCATCTCTACAATTTGCGCCGCCATCCTCGCTATCGCCAGCGACGCCAGAACTATCAAAAGACGCGGCCTAGCATGGTGCCCATTGGCGAGCGGCGTAGACCCGATCCTAAAGGACGACCAGGCTATTTGCGGGTTGACACCGTGCACCAGGGCGACACGGAAACGGCCAAGGGGGTATATCACATCAACGCAGTCGATGAGGTCACGCAATGGGAGATTGCGGCCTCGGTGGAACGCATCTCCGAGGTCTATTTGGAGCCGGTGCTAGCCACCCTGTTGACCCAGTTTCCCTTTGTCATTCACGGTTTTCATTCCGATAACGGCAGCGAATTCATCAACCAGACCGTGGCCAAGTTGCTGAACAAACTGATGATTCAACAGACCAAAAGTCGCCCGCGGCATTCCAACGATAATGGCCTGGCGGAAACCAAAAACGGTGCCATCATCCGCAAACACATGGGATGGGGCCATATTCCAGCGGTGCACGCCGAGCGCATCCAGCAGTTCTACAGCGCTTACCTGAATCCCTATTTGAATTATCACCGTCCTTGTGCCCAGGCCGATGTTGAGGTGGATGCCAAAGGACGAAAACGTCGTCGCTACCGCCGTTATCAAACGCCGCTGGAGACGCTTTGGTCGCTGCCTAATCCCCGGCAATACCTTCGTCCCGGACTCACTCTAGCCACGCTGCAACGCATCAGCAAACTCCGCAGCGACACCGAAGCCGCACGGCTCATGCAAGAAGCCAAGCACCGGCTCTTTGAACAACTGCGCAAGCCTGCTTAGGCTCCTACGGCGCTAGCGAGGCAAGGAGGCTCAAACGCCGCCCCCTTGCCTCGCGCTCCATTCCCCTGCTCAACCCAAAAACAACGCCACTTCCCGCACTACTGCTAGACTTTATTTCGCAAACCTTCAGAAAGGAGTCCCATCGGCTTCCTGCCTTTCCCTCCCTTCAGGCTCATTCTTGGATTGGAAAACACTAACCCCTCTCGTCCAGTTCACTCTCCAGCATTCGTTCCAGGACAGGCTCGTCCCTGCGCTTTTGCCGTGCTCTCGGCGGTTACGAAAGGCGCTCATGGGATGAAGTGGACTTCCGTATGGGACGGTTACACAGCCCGCTTCTGGCCAGGCACAGGGCCAGCTTCCACCCCACGCGCCTGCTTCTGTTTGCTGCGTTGCTCAAGAATTACGGCCGCGGCCAACAGAACTCCAATTGCCCCAAATGCGGCAAGCGCCAGCCCGGCGACCATCAGGATTGGCATACCCGACTCCCGCAGCCATTCTTCCCCTTATTGAGCCTTCATACGGTGACCATAATCACCGTAAACAGTGATGTCGTGCCTTTCGCCATGTTCGTTGTCCCTTTCCGAAGGCCGGCGGAAAGCTGATAAAGTATTTGCTTTGCCGGGGGAGTTGCCCTCGATCTCTTAAACGGGGAATTTTAGGATGCGGATCACCCTGGTTGGTTCGGGGTACGTTGGCTTGGTAGCGGGCGCCTGCTTCGCCGACCTGGGCCACGAAGTTATCCTGGTGGATAACGACCAGCGCAAACTTGTCGCCCTGAAGAACGGTACAGTTCCCATCCACGAGAATTTCCTTCCGGAACTGCTAGCCCGTCATCGTGGAAAACGACTCGACTTTGCCGGCGACCTGTCCGAAGCCGTGCGAGCGAGCTCAGCAGTCTTCATAGCCGTGGGAACTCCTCCGACCGATCAGGGAGACGCCGACCTTTCTTATGTCGAATCGGTGGCTCGAGAAGTCGCCGGCGCGATCAACGGCTACAAAGTCGTGGTCGAGAAGAGTACGGTGCCGGTATATACCAGCAATTGGATCCGTACCGTCATGTTGCGCAACGGCGCCGCACCCGATTCCTTCGACGTCGCTTCCAATCCAGAGTTCCTGCGCGAAGGTACCGCGGTCACCGATTTTTTGTATCCCGATCGCATTGTGTTGGGCGCTGATCATGACCGCTGCGCCTGCCTGCTTCGCGAGATTTACCAGCCGCTCACAAGCGGAGCGTATTACCAGCGCCAGGATGCCATCCCACAGCCCGATTACGCGTGCATTCCTCCTCCTCTGATTGTGACCAGCGCCAAGAGCGCTGAGCTCATCAAGCACGCCTCCAACGCATTTCTGGCAATGAAGATCTCGTTTATCAATGCGGTGGCTTCCATCTGCGAGTCGGTCGGTGCCGACGTGCAGCAAGTACGTCAGGGAATTGGCTCGGATTCACGCATTGGTCCGCGTTTTCTGAATCCCGGCATTGGCTATGGAGGCTCGTGTTTTCCGAAAGACCTAGCCGCTTTCCGCTCCGTGGCCCGCGAGTGCGGTTATGATTTCCGGCTCCTCGATGAAGTGATACGAATCAACGAAGAACAACGGCACCTTTTCCTGCGAAAGGTTCGCTCCGCTTTATGGACCTTGAAGGGGAAACGCTTGGGCGTGCTCGGCCTGGCATTCAAGGGTGGCACTGACGATATTCGCGAGTCTCCCGCTATTCTGCTGATTCAAACCCTTCTTCAAGAGGCCTGCTCAATAGCAGCTTATGATCCTGCCGCCAGCGAACGCGCGCGCGAAGTGCTGGGCTCGAAGGTGCAGTTCGTATCCAGCCCCTACGAAGCGGCCGCTGACGCGGATGCCCTATTGATTCTGACGGAGTGGGACGAATTCGCCGCGCTTGACCTTGACCGCCTATACAGCAAATTGAAGTATCCCATCGTGGTGGATGGCCGGAATCTCTACGATCCGCAAACCATGACAGCACATGGGTTCACCTATTACAGCGTGGGCCGCCAAACCATACCTCCGGAGAGCCAGGTCGACGCCATCGCTGCGGGCAGGAAGAGTAAGCCCAGAACTGATGACTAGCGCTCGCGTTTTGGTAACCGGTGGAGCCGGCTTTCTGGGCTCACACCTTTGCGACGCTCTGCTGGCAGAAGGATACTCGGTCATCGCGGTTGACAACCTGCTGACCGGGAAGGCTTCCAATCTCGATCAC
>Ga0209267_1000239_pt1 | contig 40392 bp, 28 predicted proteins | sample GraSoiAngelo_137_FD_185894 | JGI IMG/M metagenome (GOLD analysis project Ga0209267, IMG submission 185894) | Grasslands soil microbial communities from the Angelo Coastal Reserve, California, USA - 14_0929_09_30cm (SPAdes) (version 2) | ecosystem: Environmental > Terrestrial > Soil > Grasslands ... | reverse complement strand
AAAACCATTGGCTACGAGTTTCGAGCCCTCGCGCAAAATCAGTCCGAGAATTCCCGTTCGTGTGCTACCCAGCGCGACGCGGATGCCGATTTCGCGCGTGCGCTGCGCGACCAAGTACGCCAGGACGCCATAGATGCCAAGCGCGGCCAGAAATAAAGCGACTGCTCCAAATGCGTTCGCGAGGAGCATCGACGTACGACGAGAGGCCAGAGAGAGATCGATGCGCTCGGACATGGAGTGAATGTCAAACAGGGCGAGATCCGGATCGAGCCGCGCAATCTCTCCGCGCAGGGCGCTCACCACCGATGCCGGATTGCCTGCAGTTTTCAGGGCAAACGTGAAACTGCTCGCAGGATACTGCGAGTTTGGCACATAGTAGGCTCCGACGGTCGCGCCCGAGTCGTCCAGATGTTCGTAGCGCAGCGACCGCGCAACACCAATCACCGTCATCCATTGCGTATGCTCATCAATTTTCAATAAGTCTTTCGGATCGTTGGGAAAGCGCATCCGCCGCCCCAAGGGGTCGCTGTTCGGCCAGAAATGCTGGGCCAGCCGTTCGTCTACCAAGATCACCCGGGGAGCGGTGTCGTTGTCTCGATCGGTGAATCCGCGACCAAGCAGAATAGGAATATGCAGCGCCTCGAGGTAGCCGGGTGTCACTGCAATCGCCAGCGGAGAAATCAGCGATTCACCCGGCTTCATCTGGTAGCCTTCAGCGAGAATCACACTGTCACTGTGATTGCCGCCTAGGGGAATGGCCTCAGTTGCCCCGGCGTAAGAGACTCCAGGAATGCCTCGAATCACAGGGAGCGCACGATTCATGAAGTTGCGCCGCGCTTCGTCGTTGGCATATCGGGCTTTCGGCAGGGCGAGGGAAGCGGAAACTACTCCATTGGGATTGAATCCTGGATCGACGTGCAAAAGTGCGCGAAAGCTGGCGAGCAGCAACCCCGCGCCCATGAGCAGCGCGAACGCGAATCCGATCTGCGTAGCGACGAGAAGTTGGCGCAGGCTTCGGGATTTTGTCCCGCTAGTGCCCGAGCGGCTTTCTTCGCGCAGTGCGTTATTGATGCCAATCCTTGAAATGCCGGCAAAAGGAAACAGACCAACGAAAAGGCCGGCGACCAGCGACAATACGATCGAAACGAGGACGACGGTGCCATCGACGTGAATTTCGCTGGCGCGAGGGAAGCGCTCCAGGCCGATCGCGTTAAGAGCGCGCAACACGCCTGCGCCAAGAGCGAGGCCGCCGATACCACCCAGCAAAGCGAGTCCCAGGTTTTCAAGCAGCAACTGGCGGGTGACCTGCACGCGGCCTGCACCTAAAGCCTGCCGTGTGGCTATTTCCTTGCGGCGTAGAGTGAGCCGAGCGAGGGCCAGATTGGCTATGTTGAGCCCACCGATCAGCAAAACGAGAAATGCACCGCCCCACAGCAGATAGAGCGTTCCTTTTACGCCGGCGGTCAGCATATCCTGCAGTGGCTTGACCGTGGTGCGGAAGCCGGCATTGATCAGAAGCTCTTTCATTTCCGGAAAACGCTCCAGGTTTTCGTTATTCAAGGCGTTGACCTGCGCTTGAGCCTGTCCCAGCGTGGCACCGGGCTTCAAGCGCCCGATGTGATACCAGTTGTTGCTGTGATGAACGGTCTTTTCTTCGGGCGTAAACGCGAGCGGGATCCACAGGCGAACTTCAGGATCGATGAAATTAAAGTTCGGAGGCATGACACCGACGACCGTGAACGGTTTGCCGCTGATGCGCAAAGAGCGGCCAAGGGCCGATTTCTCTCCGCCGTACAACTGCTCCCAAAGGCCATGGCTCAGGACAGCCTCTTGATCGCGGCCAACTTCTCCCTCATCATCGGTGAACGCACGGCCGAGCATGGGCGAGACACGGAGAAGTTTGAACCACGACGGTGTCACTAACATTCCGTGAATCTGCTGTGGAGAGCCGTTTAGCTCCACCGTTTGATTGCGATCGTGAAACAAGGCTTGGCTCTCGAAACAGGTCATTTCGCGAAGGCGGTCGTAGTAATCGCCGGAGGCGCTGTTGTTGGAGCCTGCGACTCCAGCATTGGGGTAATCGTTGGACATGATCAGGATGGAGTTAGCGTCCGGGACGGGCAGGGGATGCAAAATGACCCCGTGCACAATTGCGAAAAGAGCGGTGTTGGCGGCGATGCAGACGGCGAAGGTCAGAACTACGGTGACGGCGAAGCCTCTCTCGCGCCACAAGGACCGGAGGCTGTATTTCAAATCGAGGAGAAATGCATCCATGACTTCGGAAAGCCTCCATTGCGAGGTTATGTCTGCCAACCTGAGCCGGAATCCTACTAGGATTCAGTACGCATGGATAACGAACAAAGTTCCTTACAGACGAGGGCGCGGGAATGGCAATTGTAAGGCAAGCGGATCTTACTGACGAGGAAGTGGATTCGACACAACGAAATCTGGATACTGCAGGAGTAATCCCTGATCAACGCGCCAGCAGTGACCGACAATCGTTGGCGAGAAGTCCCGTTCGCGGACATCACCACTGATCTCCTCGAACGCCGTTTCTTGCCCGTGACGCGCCGAACTGACCTCGGTTTTTGCCGCAGCGGTACTTTTTAGGATTGTTCCCTGGATCACGGGCAACTCTGACCGTAACGCGATTAGGTAAGGGTTGTCGACAATCCAGGCGTTATCGCTTGGCTGCCGATCGTCCGGGAGCATTTTTTCAGTGCAGGGACATCCCCATAGAGCTTGGTCACCTTGACATTCTACTGAAGGCGCTATATCGTCACCTAGAATGTCTACCAAAGAAGAATGCGAACGCATCGAGCTGCTGCAAGGGACGCTGGACTTGCTGATTCTGCGCACGCTGTTGCTGGGGCCGGCGCACGGCCACGCCATTGCCAAGGCCATCGAATTCAACTCCGAGGATGTGTTGCAGGTCGAGCAGGGGTCGCTCTATCCGGCGCTGCACCGGCTGATCCAACGGCGATGGATTTCGGTGGAAGAAGGAACCTCAGAAAACAACCGCCGGGCCAAGTTTTACAAACTGACGCCGAAGGGCCGACGGCAACTCACGCTGGAGACGCGCAAGTGGGACAAGCTCGCGGGAGCGATCGCGCGGATTCTGCGTCCGAGGGAGCAGGAGGGCGAATGATGTGGCGGCGCAAGCGCATGTTGGAGGAACTGGACAAGGATATTCGCGAGCACATCGCGAGGGAAACGCAGGACAACATCGAGCGCGGGATGTCGCCAGAAAAAGCGCATTATGCGGCGATGCGCAAGTTTGGCAACGTGACGCGGGTCAAGGAAGAGACGCGCGAGGTTTGGAGCGTTGTTTGGGTCGAGCAGATTCTTGCGGACATCCGCCTTGGCCTGCGCATGTTGCTCAAGTCTCCTGGCTTCGCCTTTGTTTCCATTCTCACGCTTGCGCTCGGCATCGGTGCGAACACCGCCGTCTTCAGCCTCGTGGATTGCCTCGTCCTTCGTCCCCTCCCGATTGAGCACCCCGAGCGGGTTGTTTTCCTGGCCTCGTCATGGAAAGGCGGCCAAGCGAGCACGGCGTTCTCGTATGCGGATTTTCGGGAAATCGGGGAACAAACGCCGACTATCTTTTCGGAGATGACCGCAATTCGTCTTTACCAAGCGGACGGGGTGAGCAGAGATCGCAACAGCCAACCCATGTTGGGCAGCTATGTGGCAGGAAATTTCTTCGACGCCCTGGGAATCAAACCTGCTCTGGGGCGGCTCATTCTGCCGTCGGAAGGAGCGATTACTGGGGCGGATCCCGTTCTCGTGGTCAGCTACAGCTACTGGAAATCACGGTTCAGTGGCGATCCCAATATCGTCGGCGAGAAAGTGACGGTCAACGGGCTTCCGGTAACGGTCATAGGCATCGCGCCGGAGGGATTTCGAGGTCTTAGCTCGCTAGTCGATATGCAGGGCTACATGCCTTTGGCAATGGCTCCGACTCTGAAGGATGCTCCGGCGGATTTTCTTACAGCTCGAGATGCGGCGTACTTTGTAGTGATTGCGCGACTGCGGCCCGATATCGATATGCAACAAGCACAATCTGCTCTGCAAGTCGTGGCCGAAAGATTGGCACAAAAGCGTCCAAAGTTGGCGGGTATACTGACCATTCGCGCGGTACATCTCGGTCCCGCTGGCCTCACCATCAATCCCGGACACCCGGAGATGCTGCCTCTAATAAGCACGCTGTTCCTCGGTCTCGCGGCGTCGGTGCTTGTCCTCGCTTGTATGAATATCGCTAATCTATTGCTCGTGCGAGCGGACAGCCGAGAGCGCGAAATGGCGACGAGATCGGCCTTGGGAGCGACGCGGAGTCGTCTGATTGGGCATTTGCTGACGGAGAGTATTCTGTTGGCGCTGCTGGGAGGTGTCGGTGGAGTCCTGCTAGGCCTGGGCGCAAGCCAAGCGCTTAGTTCGATACCTCTTCACACATCTCTTCCCGTCGTTCTGGATTTCCGTTTCGACTGGCGGGTGTTCGCCTACGCCTTTGGCGTGGCATTACTGACGGGCATTCTCGTCGGTGTTACGCCCGCGCTACGCGCCGCGCGCGGAGACGTGAACAGAATTCTCCACGAGGGCGGGCGCACATCAACTGCGCGCGACCATCGCCTCCGCAGCGCTCTCGTTGTCGCACAACTGGGCGGTTCGCTGATGCTCCTCGTCGTTGCAGGCCTGTTCGTGCGCAGTTTGGAGCATGTGCAGCATTCCGATCTCGGATTTGACCCAAACGGTGTTTTGAACGTCTCGCTTGATCCCCATGAAGCGGGGTACGACGAGCAGCAAGCGCGTGAATTTTTCCGTAATCTTTTGCAAAGCGCGCGGTCACTGCCAGGCGTTCAGTCGGCGAGCCTGGCTGCTTCAGTTCCAATGGGTTACTACGACTTGGGCACTGCCCTCAGGATCGAGGGGTATCAAGTGCCGGCTGTTGAGCGGGAGCCGTACGCCGCATATAACTCGGTCTCTCCAGGTTATTTCGAAACTATGCGCATCCACTTGCTGCGCGGCCGCGAATTTCTCGACTCGGACGCGGAAAATTCACCACCCGTCGCGATCGTCAGCCAAGCCATGGCCGACCGCTACTGGCACGGAATGGATCCAATCGGTCGGAATTTCAGCAGCGATGACGAACCCAATCATTCGCGGCAAGTTGTCGGCGTGGTGAAGAATATACGGGCTGAGAGCTTCGAGGCTGAAACTTCCCCATTTTTCTACGTTCCATTCGCGCAGTCTTATCAGCCGGTCGCGACGCTTCAGGTCCGAACGGCCACTGCTCCTGAGACGATGGTGCGAGAGGTGACGGGGCTCATTCACTCGCTTGAGCCCGTCATGCCCGTTTTTGATGTGCAGCCTATGACCGTGGCTCTGGAGACTGTGAACGGCTTCCTCCTTTTCCAATTCGCTGCGGGGTTAGCTGCTTGTCTCGGAATCCTCGGGCTCGTGCTCGCGGTCGTCGGAGTGTACGGTGTCATTTCGTACGCTGCCAGTCAGCGCACGCATGAGATCGGTATCCGCATGGCGCTCGGCGCTGAACCAATGCAAGTGCTTAGAATGATTTTCGGACAGGGTTTCATCATTATAGTGGCCGGTGTTCTCATCGGACTCGTAGCTGCGGCCGGAATGGCGAGGGTACTGCAGAATTTCTTGATCGGCGTGCGAGCGCTCGACCCGATTACGTATTCGGGTGCTTCGTTTCTTCTTGGGCTTGTTGCTCTCGCCGCGTGTTATATCCCAGCATTCCGGGCCATGCGGGTCGATCCAATGACCGCCCTGAGGCACGAGTAATCTCTCCAAACGCGCAGTGCGCTTGAGAACACAAGTATGTTCTGAAGGTTGGATTGTGTCTGGATGACGGGCGATTCAGAAGTCATCGGATCAAATTCTCAGTTTCTTGTTTGCGGACGACTCGCCCCGAACTCTGTTTAAGCCCTACACAGGTAGCTATTTCCACCTTCCTTCTCAAGTGTTCGTCGAAACTGAGTTACTCGTAGTGCAGGGAGACCAGCGGGTCCACTTGCGTGGCTTTGCGGGCTGGAAACAGGCATGCTGTGAGGCCAACAACGAGAATGAGAGCTGCGACGGCGGAAAAGGTCCAAGGGTCCGTGGCTGAGACACCCCAGATTTGGCTGGTCATTAAACGCGTCAAAGCCAGGGCAGCAGCCAATCCAGCAATCGTTCCTGTTGCCATCAGGCCCAGACCCTTCTTGAGCACCATGCGCAGAACATCGTTCTGTTGGGCGCCTAAAGCCATTCGGATGCCAATCTCGTGCGTTTGCAGTGAAACCGTGTATGCCATGACGCTAAAGACGCCAATCAAAACCAAGAGCAGTCCGATACCGCCGAACGCTGTGAGAATGATGAGAGTGAACTGCGGCCCGGCGTAATACCAGCGTCCGAGAAAACTCTCAATGGTTCCGTCGTCAGAGATGGCCACATCGGGGTCCATTTCCGTAATCTCCCGTCGAAGGCTTGCCAAGATTAGGCTTGAGTTTCCCGCGGTGCTCACCATGATGCCGCGTGGACCCGTACTCGTGATGGTATAAGGCAAATAGACCTCGGGCTTTGGCGCATCTTGCAGGCCATTATTCTTGGCGTCCGCGATCACCCCGATAATTTCAAAGTAGGCGTCACGAGGTCAATCCGCCGCCCATTCCTCGAACGTGGTGAACTTAATCCTCTGACCGACGGGATTTTCGTTCGCGAAGTAACGGCGGGCGAGCGTTTGATTGATGACGGTTACATGTCGAGCTGACTCCACGTCGCTTCGCGAAAGCAGCCTGCCGCGCAGCAAGGTTCGACTTAGAGTCTGAAAATAGCCCTCACTACACAAGTCAAAGGTAGTGCCCCAGGGCTCGGAATGCGTTTTTCCGGGAATGAGCACTTCGGTCCACCCGAATGAGTAGGGCGGAAACGAGCTAGCCTCAGTAGCGGCGATGACGCCTGGCAAGATGGCCAAGCGATCCAGCACTTTTCTAAAGAACACTCTCTTTTGGTCACGATTCTGCACTCCGCTTGGATTACGGCAATCCGTAAGTAATCCCAGCAGACCTGGTCGCGCAATTCAGCATACGACGTTGGCTACGCAGCATTTGTGTTTTCTGTTTGTAGTCGCCAAGATCTGGAAGCATTCCGGGCTGGTAGGAATCAGCTATAGCGACCAATATGCGGAGCGCGGTTTATTTCAGCGGTTGATGAAACGCCGTCGGGATATCGCGACTGGGACCGGCAAGTTTCTTGCCGGTGCTCGCCAGGCCGCTGACACTGGAGCTTGTTGCTCGGTGATCGGGGTTGCGAAGCACATTAGCGCAAGGAAAACCGCAAGAAACCTTTGCGCTAAACTTGCGCTAAACGATGGGAAATGACGGGCAACGACTGGCAATGACGGGCAGTTAAGTCGTTGAAAAGATTGCTAAGTCGTTTGTTTAGAGAGGCAGGGCGCCGATTCGTAATCGGCAAGTCGTGGGTTCAATCCCGACCCTCGGCGCCACCGCTCAAAATCCCGCGAAATCAATTAGTTGACCTTCTCATTTTCTGTAGCCACCAAAATGTTGTGAACATTAATGAACAGAACGCTACAAGCGTCCAAGCGACCATTCTGTGATTCTCCGAGGGAAACTCTACCACTGTCGCAGAGATGGTCAAACCCAAGACTTCTTCGCCGATTCACCGAAGGGTCTCAAGTGATTTGCGATGGAAGGCAGAAGAAAGGCGTCAGTGCTGGATGTCGGCGAAGGCGGGGATGGAACTGCGCGAAACGTTTTTGTAAACGATGCCGCCCTTCATTACGAAGACGACGCGGCGGACGGCAGTGATGTCTCTTAGTGGGTCACCATCGAGCGCGATAATGTCGGCCTGAAGGCCGGTGGTGATCGAACCAATCTGATCGGACATACCCATGGCTTCCGCCCCGAGTGAATTGGCAGAGACCATCGCGGACATGGGGTCCACACCGCAGTCGCGCACGCGGTCAATGAATTCCTCGGCGTTGCGGCCGTGAGAGCCCGCCACCGCGTCCGTCCCGAAGACGATCTTCAGCCCCGGAACTTTCCTAGCGCGCTGAATCACATCGTGAAGCATGGGCAGAAGCTCCTTCATGGGTTCAAACTCTTCAGGAGTTTTCGGGAAGAACGGAGTTCCGGCATACTTTTCCCTATTCGAGAGATAATTCTCGACGATCAGACCGGCCTGCGGATCGAAATACGTGCCGCGCTCGGCCATCAACTTCAGATCGGCGTCCGTGGCGCCCAAACCATGCTCGACTTCCGTGCATCCGGCCAAGACGGCCATGCGAACGGCATCGCGAAAAGCGTGAACCAACGTGTGCAGGCCCTGCTTCTTCGCCTCGTCGCACGCGGCGTTTAATTGATCCTGGGAAAGCGTTGGCGGACCGCTGCGCATTCCCCCGGCTGCATAGATTTTGATGAGGTCCGCGCCCGCGTCCTTTTGTTTGCGCACGAAGGCACGAATCTCGTCCGGCGTGCCCGTCTTCTCGGCTTGCCCTGAGAGTGGCTGGTTGGCCGTCAGAATTCGCGGTCCGGGTAAGGCTCCGCGCGTGATCGAATCGCGCAAAGGGAGGTCACTGGGCGAACCGACGCTCTGCACGGTGGTGAAGCCGGCCATCAGCATCACCCAGACATTTGAAACGGAAGCTAGCGTGGCGTCGTCCCGCGTAATTCGCGCGCTTGAGGGAATGGCGTCGCGCTCCGATTGCGGCAGGGACTCAAACGTCGCGCCGGCCAATTTTCCGTTTTTGGCGAAGAACCAGTTGATGTGCACGTGGGCGTCAATCCATCCAGGCAAGACGGTGAGGCCGCGGAGGTCGTAGTCCACTGGGCCGGCCTTGGGATCAAGCACGGCGATCCTCGAACCTTCGATGACGATGCGCGTGTCGTGCAGAACATGGCCCTTGCCATCGAGGACGGTGTTGGCGGCGATAACGATGCGTTTTGCAGGTGCGGCCGTTTGCGAGGACACGATTGGGGAGAGGGCGCAAACGGTGAGAAGGCTGGATAGGCAGAAAACAATCTTGGTTGCGGGCACAGGCACTCCTGGTCTAAATCGCCATATACAACCTACCGGGCCGCGCGGGATCTTACTACTCCCTGTTGCGGCCAAACGTGGGTGTGGCGGCCGATGAGCTTCCCTCTTTCCCAAGAAGTGTGGGTCACAGCCGGCCGAGCAAGGCGAAGGTCAGGAGGAGAAAAACTGTGCAACAAGCCGCGTCACAACCGCGCCTAAAAGTGCCTAAAACTGCTCAACTCGAAACTGGGAAACCGCTGGAACTGAAGATAGTTAAGGGTTTCGAGTTTTGCTGACGCAATCGGCAGGTCGTGGGTTCAACTCCCATTCTCGGCTCCAGATTGTTCAGTTCACTTTCCCATTTTCTGTACCCGCCGAAAACTGGGGAACACTAGAAAACACCAAGCCACCCACCTCCGCCACGGCGCGCCCTTGCGACTCCGGGATCGCGCGTGTGTAGAGGTTGAGAGTGGTTTTCAGGTCAGAGTGTCCAAGGATCGCCTGAGCCGTTCGCAGTGATTCCCCCCACTTCACCAGGTAACGTTGCGTGAGTGTGACGCCGCAAACTATGCCAGCTGATGACTGGTAAGTTTAGCTTTCGACGCCTTGGTTGCAAGACCATTTGCCACGGCGCAAGAAAGAACCGACGAGCTGCCCTCACAACTTCTGAACAAAACCTGCCGAATACCGTGCTAAACCGTGATACATGGTGCCTTTGACCCCAAACTCGAATTGCGCGATGTCCCCGGGAAGTTGGCTCAAGGGTCGCGGCAAGCGTAGCGGTTCATGCGCACGATCGGCTTCCCGCGATCCAGAACCCGATGTGCGATGAAATAATCCGGATTACGCTCTCGCCATTGCTTCTGCTTTTTTCTCCGGCGAGCCACCTGACAATCCGGATTTCGACACGCTCGCTGACGCAAGCCAATACGCGGATCGGGCCGGAACCAACATCGGCAAATGCAGCAGGGTTTCTTTCGGGCATCTGACATGGTGATCCATGGTCACCACGCCAGCAATCGAAGTCAGCCTTGGCGAGTAAGGCGGATTTACTTTCAGAAAGTGCCAAAAGCGCCTGATCGCGTTAATGGACGTAGCTTCTGCTTAGCTTCGACCAAGGCGGTACGCCACCGTTGCTCGAACTTTCGCATCGCCTCCCGCTTATGCTCCTCCCAGTCACGGATGTAGTCCCACTTCTCCTTCACTGGGTCCCACATCCAAAAGCTCTTTATTTCGGTGAGCTCGGCATCGGTGGGTACATCCGACACGATCAGCAGCAACGTGCCACACCCGGGGCAACACCGCTTCTTCCGGAAGGCAAAATCCCATCGGCACCTCGGGCATTGGTAGCGCCGCGGTCGGAATTTCATAATCGCCTCCCGAGGGCTCGTAGCTTATCTCCGCACCCTCTGCCCAGACAAGATCCTTACCTTAACACCAACACCTTGCATCGGGGTGCGCACCTGGCGTAGGAAAGTACGGGGGGTGGAGATGAATCGCAACAGCGCAAGGCTTCTGGCCCAAAATCCACAGATCTTAAAACGTCTGGCCAAGTATATGGCGCAGCAATGCTTCCGAAACACGGTCTTGGAAAACTTCCACGCGGGAATCACTCCCTATTCCGAAGCAGGCGACTACTCTGACGTTGTAGTGAAGACCCCTGCCGGTACAATCCCGCGGTCAAAACTCTCGCGTCTCAACGATCAAGAGATGAAGACGCTTATGATCGATGTGGTCAACCAGACCTATTTGCTGCTCCGGACTCTGTTCGATGCTCCTTACAAGCTACGACGGCGGCAGCTTTCGGAAGGTGGCACTCAACCTTGGAACACTTGGTTGCCATCATTTCGCGCGGGGAAACTCCGAAGGGACCAAACAAGACCCTCAATTGAACAAACGGCTTCCTCAATAATGAGCACGCTGCGGCAGGTGCTTGCAACGTCAAAGTCGGACAGACAGGGCGCTAGGCCGTCGACGCTGCTCCTTAGACCTGCGATGTGCGCCGCCTGTACGATAGGCATTCATCGCCGCCTCGTCTATCCAAGCCGTCATGGTCCAAAAGACGTTCTTGGCGTTGACTAGTAGCCTGCCGCCGAGGAAACCAGAGCTGCGCTCTGCCTGGCGCATGGTCTTGAATGTGTCCCAGAAGAATTGCGGAAGGTAGATAAAAGACCGAACTCGCAAACGCGTCACGGAAATCCATGCCATGTTGTCCTCTGGCGTCCATAGATTGGGACGACCGCGCGCATAATATTACTCCGGTTCTCGTTGAGTGTTCCGTGTTCCGTGTCCCGCACTCTCCATAGAGTTCGTTGCGATGCCAGGGCCCTGTGACGCGACGATGATCATCGTGTGTTGGCCTTCCAGGTGTATCATTGGGAATCCGGAAATTGGGATCGCTTCCCACGTAATTTCCGGATAGCCAGGCACAATCCCAAGAGGCACCGCTGCGGGCTACGAACGAGGTCACTTTCAGCGCTGAATTCGCGCCGCGCCACGATCAGAGCCGATAACCGACCAGCGTCCCCGGCGCCGTCCGCAGGAAGAGCATGCCGGCGACGTCGTCGACTGCGTACACCGGCTCGCGCTCCTTACCCAGATCCACGCGCGCGCGCGGCTGCCCGCTGTCCTTGTCGATCTGAAGCAGTACATTTCCGTTCCCATCGGGAGCGCGAGTCAACATAAAAACCGAGCCTGGGACGGTGAGCGAGGCCTTGAAGCGTTTCGTCGCGAGCGCCGCGGACTGGCGCGAGTAGCCTGTGAGCTGTGCGCCGGACTGCGAGTACGCCGTCGCCAGTTGCCCGGTGACGTATCGCGCGTTGGGATCCATGGTTTTCTGCGATGCTTGGGTGAAAGCGTCGCCATACGCCGAGGCGGCGGCGCCGTACAGGCCGGCGCGCACGGCGTTCACCGCATAGAGCGCGCGCACCACCCCCGGAAGCTGCGGTGCAGGGTAATAAACTTGCTGCTTCACCTGCCCATCCCGCGCCACGAGCACGAGGTTCTGCGGCGCGATAAGCACAACGCCTCCGGGCCGGATCTCCATATCAATCGGATCTTCGCCGCCCTGCAGCTTGATCTCGCCGCCGAGCGCGCGGAAGGTGCCGGCCTCGCGATCGACTGCGTATAGGCGGTGGTCGCGGTTCGCGAACACGTAAAGCGTCCGCCCTTCCGAGGCATGATGTAGGTAGTACCGCCCGGCCTTGTAGTCCTCCGCGCTCAACGGCTTGCCGCTCTCAATCGCGTCCTTGAACTTTTGCTCACCCGTGGCGAGATCGATGATGTTGACCTCGGCGTTTATCGTGGCGTCGGGACGCGAAACGTAGAGCAAGCCTGCCGGCGTAAGCTCCACGTAGGCGAGCTGGCCTTTGATCTTCACATCCTTCTTCAGCCGCAGTGTCGCCGTGGCCACATCCATCACGTTCACGAAAGTGCGCGACTCAGCGTCCACGGCCAGCACCACGGCGTCGCCGGCGACCATCGCATCGATCACATTGCCATGCATCCGCAGTGACTTCGTGGCAACCGTCGTCCCATCTTCGTAGCGAGCCACGTTGAGGCCTGTTTGGACAACTCCGTTGATGACGCGGCGGCTCCGGGTTGGCTCACCTTCCGGCGGTGCTTCGGGGAGCATGATGATCCCAGCGGGATGTTGGACGATATCGCGGATGTTCCCCTCCACGCTCGCGGGCTTGGCCCAGAGCGCCTGACCGTCAGCGAGGCTGTAGGCCATGAGGTGGTCGTCGAAGCTCACGTAAATGCGATCGCTTTTGTTGAGCGACGGGTAGAGCTGCACGTGCCGCGGGGATTGCGCCCAGCGGGTGGCGGTGGGCAGTGCTGCGGACCACCGCACCGCGCCAGTCCGCGCGTCCAGAGCTCGCAGACCTATCAGCGTGTGGACGACGATCATGTCCGGCCCCGCCTGCAACACCTCCAACGCGCTGCCCTCGGCAGCAGTGCGCTGTAAACCCTGCATCATGGCACCGAAGCCCCTCTTCTTAGGCTCGGCCTGTTCGAACAGCGCTTCGTTCGTCCAACGCTGTTCGCCCGTCACGAGATCGTAGAGCGCAACAACCGAAGGCCCGTCCAGGCGCCGCCCGTGGACGAGAAGGGTGCCGCTCTGCGGCAGAACGCGGCGGGTAACGATTTGCGCCAGGTTCAGGCGATGGGAATCGAAGACCACCGCGCCAGTCACAGGGTCAAAAATCACCAGCAGGCCCGGGCGCGTCGCTTCCATGAGGAGAGAGCCCTCGACCACGCGGACGCCGTCAGCCGGCAATCCGCCGAGCTCGGGCTTCTCCCACATGACTTGGCCGCGCTCGGTATCGACAGCCGCGAGCGCGGCGTCCGTCGAGACGAGGAGAGCGCCCATCGGCGTGAGCTGCTGCCAGCGGATGTCTCCCTTCACCTTGAGTGTCCATGCCGCGGTCGCACCAGAAGGGGCGGGCGCAACGGCTTGAGCATTGAACTGCTGCGGTTCAGAGGATATTCCGCTGGGTAGGAGCACGGAAACGGGTGCAAGCAGCACACCGGCTAATATGGTTCTCTTCATAAGGGATTTAGTCTCCTGGCTGAGTTCGGAATGAGGGCGGCTGTGTTACTTTGATCTTGCCAGAGAATCTGTCCTTAGGAAAATATGCTTGAGGTATAGCAGTGTCGGCCTAATTACTCCCATTTTGAGCGATCCCTTCCGATTTGTCTTAGGGCAATCGGAAACAATGGCGCGAATCGGGTCTGCCGGGATTACTTCCGGCTTGGCCGGGATGTTTAATTGTCAGCGGACTCGTCGATAACATTAGGCGACAAGAGGGGACCTATTTTCCCACAGCGCCGTTCGAGGCGACATTCGAAGGCCACCAATGCGGCGATTCATCTGCAGCCGTGGGCAAATGCGCCGATGAAAGCCTCGATGCCGTACGGTCGTATGCGCGAATGTTTTCGGGCCCGGCCAGTCGTTGTGTCCGAAGCCCGGGTAAATCGGGTCAACAAGGTGATGGCGGTCGGAGAGCTATTTAGCGGATTGCGATGTTGGTCCACTTCACATCGTCAGAACGACGCGGAACTGTGCATTGCCGCTCATCATGCGCGCGTAAGCCTCGGCCGCTTTTTCGAGCGGGTACGTCTCGATCATGGGACGCACGCCGCTTAGTTCGGCGAATCGCAGGGTGTCCTCGGCATCAGCTGCTGTTCCCGAGGCCCAGCCTTGAATACTTTTACTCCCACTAATGAGCTGCACCGGTGTGACCTCGATGGGATCAAATGCCGCACCCACTACCATGAGCTTGCCGTTTGGCCCCAGACCATTGATCACTTCGGACATCGCTTTCGAGCTTGGGGCTGTCGCCAGGATTACCTGTGCGCCGCCCAGTTTCTGCAGTGCCTCTGCTGCGTTCGTCACTTTGTTATCAATGTACAGGTTTGCTCCGAGTTTCTTTGCGAGCGCCGCGTTTTCCGACCCGCGCCCGATGGCCGCGACCTTATAACCAAACTTGTTCGCGAATTGAATTCCCAGGTGACCCAAACCGCCGATGCCCAACACCGCAACAAGGTCACCGGGCCTCGCACCGCTGTGCCGCAGAGCGTTGAAGGTGGTAATTCCGGCGCAGAGGAGCGGCGCGGCTTCGGCGTCACTCAGACTTTCCGGCATGGTCGTCAGCGCCTCCACGGGAGCCACCATGTATTGCTGGTATCCGCCGTCATAGCTGATGCCCGCAATCTTCAGATTCTGGCAATTGCCAAAATCTCCGCGGCGGCACGCGAGGCACGTACCGTCATGGCCGCCGTGCCAGCCGACGCCGACGCGCTGCCCCTTCTTCCACTCGGAAACACCGGCACCCAGTTCATCGATGATGCCCGCGACTTCGTGTCCTGGGACGCGGGGATACTGAATTCCGGGCCAATAGCCTTCTTTCGTGAACACATCACTGTGGCACACACCACAGGCCTGCACTTTGATGAGCACGTGTCCTACACCCGGCTTGGGGATTTCGCGCTCAACAATCTCGAAATCGGCTCCCGCCTTAGAAATCTGGGCTGCCTTCATTGGTGCTACTGCGACCCTTGTCGTTGCCATAAGTCCTCCTATGAATTCTCAGCCATTGTTGAAAAGCACTGCTACTATCCGTTTACCTTCGGGGTAGCCCGTGAAAATAAAGTCTTTTGCCGTTACAAGTGTATGGCACTGGTAACAAATTTTCTTCCCGAATGAGCTATCGCTCCTGAAAGGCTTGATCGTATCAGACGCTCCGTCATATAAAAACTGGGCATATCCCCATCCACTGGTGTCCGGAAATCTCTTGGAATCCTTCTCGATGAACGAAACCGATTTTAGGGTGTCCGGCACCTCCACAAAATAGGGGGACGCAGCGTTCTTTTTTTTTGGACCACTCGATCTTTGCAGTCATGGAGCCTTCGGGAAAAGGCTTGCCATTGCCGGGAATCCCTTCCTTATACGCGTTTATCATCACGGGATTCCCCGGGATGGCCTTGATCCCGACTTCCGTCTGACGCACTGCGACATCCTGCCATGTTTCGTATGCTCTAAACTCAGAAAACGCACAACGGGCAGCATCATCGTTGATCAACGTCTGCTGGCCTCCAGCCCGGCCCTCGCAGCGCCTGGCCCGCCATGATCCCCGTCAATTTGCCATCCTGGAATTCTAATTGGCCATTGACGAAGACATATTTCACACCTTTGGAAAGGCTGGCAGGCTCCGCATATGTTGCCGTGTCTTGAATGGAATTGGCATCGAAGACTGTGATATCGGCAAAATAGCCCTCCTTGAGCAGGCCACGATTGAGCAAGCGTTCGCGTTGAGCGGGCAGGGACGTCATTTTACGAATAGCTTGTTCAAGCGGCAGCAGGTGCAGATCCCGGACGTAACGTCCAAGGAAACGGGGCATGGCCCCAAAAGCTCTCGGGTGGGTGTGCGCTTCAAAGAGCGGTCCATCGAGAGATAATTCGCCGGCGTCGAGGCAGAGGCTGGTCCACGGTTGCTTCAACCCGAATTGCATATCGTTTTCGCTGGCCATGAAGTAGAGCGCTCCGGTCTGGCCTTTGTCCGCGAGGATGAAATCGAAGAGTGCATCGAGCTGTGTTTTCGTTTGCGTTTCGGCAATCTGGGCGACAGTCTTGCCATCAAATTTCTTAAGATCCGGATTTACCACGCCCGAAACCATGACGCCGCCACCGCCGCCGCTGTCGAAGTATAAGTTTTCCCATTGCTGGTGGTCTGCGCTCATTTCTGCTTTTATCTTGGCGCGGGTCGCGGAGTCCCGCAGGCGCTGCAGGAGTTTCGCTATACCACCGTCGGCGACCCATGGCGGGAGGCTGGAAGCCAGAGCCGTGCCTCCGGCAATGTAGGGGTACATGTCCGCAGTTACATCCTGTCCGGAGTCACGCGCCGTTTGGATCATCCCAACGATTTTGGGCATGGAACCCCAGCGGGTCTTCCCGCTGACTTTAAGATGGAAGATTTCAACCGGCAGATGCGCTTCACGCCCAATGCGCAGCGCCTCGGCGATGGCCGCTGGCTCGCTCTGTCCTTCACTGCGCATGTGCGTGCCGTAGATACCGCCGTATTGCGCAGCCACTTTTGCCAAGTCGATCAATTCTTCGGTTTTGGCGTAGTGTCCCGGTGGATAAATGAGGGCCGTTGAGATTCCCAACGCGCCTTGTTGCATGGCCTGTGCTACGAGAGCCTTCATCTTTTCCAGTTCCTCGGGTGTGGGTGGGCGGTCCACGTCCCCCAACACTGCTTCTCGCACTTGCGCGGCACCCACGTATGTCCCGATATTCAGAGGTGTGCCAACCTTTTTCAGGCGGTCGAAGTAGCCATCGAGCGTGGCCCAATCCACCTTGAGTTGGTAGTGGTCTAGCACAGGCTGAAGCGGTGCCAGAGTAAGGTCCGTCTGTGGCGCGATTGATCCTCCCTCACCGGTAATTTCCGTGGTGATTCCCTGCGAAAGCTTGCTCAAGGAACGGTTGTCGATGAGTAGCGACGCTTCCGATTGTCCGAGCATGTCGATGAAGCCCGGCGAAACGACCAGTCCCGAGGCATCAATCGCGCGAATGGCGTGCGCGCCATCGAGTTTTCCGATCGCCACGATGCGGTTGCCGCGCAGAGCAATGTCCCCGGAAACCCAAGGATTTCCGGAGCCGTCAATGATTTTTCCATTTTTAATGAGCACGTCGTAGTCACGGCTGTCTTGGACGCTTGCTTGCGAGTGCAATGGGGCGTCAAAAGCCGCGGAAGCGATTTCACCCAATGCTTCTCCGACGATTTTTTGTGTCGCTTCAGGATCCTCCAAGGGAACGGCTACCATGTTGGCGTAAAGGGCCAGAATAAGACGCTCGCCGCTGGCTGTCTCCATATAGCCTGCAAGACCCTTGCCGGTGATCATCAAATTCTTGTTCAAGGCATCGTAGACGCCATACGTTCCGGTTTTTGCGTGCACGTGTCCCGCGGCAGGTGAGTTCACCTGAATCTTAAAGAGCGTGCCATCTTTTCCCAGGATCGGCAGTGCGTGATGAAAATCGGCGAAGTCTTTTTGTTTGGACATGTAAAGCAGATAGTGGACCATGAAATCCGGCGTATAAAAGGCGTTGCCACCGGCTCCGTCGCTTTGGGACGCGCCAGTAAGATCAAGCCCACCTTTCTTGAGGAAATCGTTCTCCAGGTCAAAACCCGTGGGATTAATTTGGTTAGCTTTGTTGCCCAGCAACGCGGCGAGAACGAAGGGCGTCATGCTGGCGTGAAGGTTCTGGCTGACTTTCAATGTGACCTTCACTTCTTCCGTGAGAGGTGGTGAAACATGCTCCGCGACTAGGTTCTCTGGTTTGTAGCTCGCGGCTAGCACCTTGAAATCAGGCTTGTCCCCGGTAGACGCAAAGACAGAGGCCACACCATTTTCCTTCAGAGCTTCCATCAAAACGGTACCGGCAAAACGACTGGGCTCAGGAACACCATAGGAGGCCATGGTAGAGCGGGCGCCAAGGGCCAGGGTGCCGGTCACGCTGACGATGTGCGTTCCGTCCGCGTTAGGTTTGCCATCAGAGTATTCGAGCGAGGCCTTCGATCCGGCCTTTCCGGTTGTGGCCTGGTTGATGAACGTAACGTATGCCGTCCGCGGAGAGATCTTGAGTGTTACCGGTGCGCCTTCGGCCGAGCCAGCGGTGAAGACCACATCGACGACGTTATCATTCACGACGATCGGCGATATCACTATGCCCGTGCCCAGCTCGCGTTCTCCTTCCGGAAACAGAGTCACGTCCACCAAGAGCTTCCCATTTATGCGCCTGATGCCCTTATCGGCAATCTGTCGCGCAAACTCGCGCAACACCAATAGAGTGTCGCCGGCTAGGCCCTTGCTATCGGGCCCTCCGTAGGAGTGATCTTGATCTTCAAATGCCAAAGTCCCATCTGGCTGAATACGGTTGGAAAGGTTAGGGTCGCCGCTGGCCACTAGCACCAGATCGCCGTCGAGCGTCCCGTCATTCTTAATCGGCCCGGTGCGATAAACCCTGGTATGGAAACGGTAGTCTCCACCTAAGAGCTCGAGCGCTGTGCCCTCCGTGAGCAACTTGGTTGTGGAGCCAGGCACGAAGAGCTGCTGCGAATTCAACTCGTAGAGGACCTTCCCGGTATCAAGCGAATAAAATTCGATGCCGAATCGGGAGTGCGCAAACTCCGGGCGGCTCATGATTTTCTTGATCCGCTGCTCCAGGGCAGGGGGGAACTGCGCAGACACAGGACGCCTCGAAAGCCCGACTAGAATAAACGATGCGCAGATTGCGAGAATTCGAAAAGCCTCTTTCTTGTTCATGGCGTGCACGTCCTCGGACCTTCAGATTTGTACGGAACCACCTCCGACAGCAGCGCGCCTGGCCCTCCTGCCGGTTCTTCACGCCTGAAGTTCGACGGCCTTTTCCCGATGTCCTTCGCCTCGCAGAATGAGCGGAATGCCCGGCCTCGCCGGGAACCAAGCGAGCCCCCGAGGCTAGCCATGCGGGATACACCAAAAGGTGGTGCCAAGGCAATTACAACAGATGTTGCAGACTGTCAAGAAGTTTCACTGCCTGTTGCATCGCTAGCATCTCTTTTTTCTCTTGCATGCATCGGTAATGCAACACATGTTGCATGCCCTTATTCTCGATGCGAGTCCTGAAAGATTTAGATTGACAGCCAACAACCAATGCGCCTAGACTCCCGCGCTATACAAGCTAGCAAGATGCTGCAACATTTGTTGCATGTAGTTCGGTGTTGATGTGTTCTCAGTTTAGGATAAAGTGACTCCCGAATGCAAAGAGGAGGGGGACATGGGAAGTGATCAGGGTTATCTCCGCCGGCGCTATGCCAGTTATCGGGGGATGCGCAACCAGTCATGGAAGTATTTATTTTGGGCGGTTGCCTTCCTCTGTCTCCTCTCACCTGTTCTCGTGGCGCAGACAACATCCACGGTCGAAGGAACGGTGAAGGACAAACAGGGATTGACGGTTGCGGGCGCGCAAATCCGTGTGACCAGCAGCGAACTGGCGATTGATCGCACGGTTACCACGGAGAGTGACGGCGGTTATCGCGTTACCGCCCTACCGCCAGGCAATTACGAGGTCAAGGCTTCAAAAGATGGGTTCGAGTCGGCGGTCTTCAAGAACTTGGAGGTCACACTGAACCGCACCCTCACCCTTGACATTACTCTGCTAGTGGGATCGATGAGCCAGACCGTCGAGGTCGATTCGGCAGTGCCCCTGCTTGAGATGGCGGCTTCCTCCACGGGAAGCACGATCACGCCGCAGCAGATCGAAGACATGCCCATCAACGGCCGCAACTATCTAGACTTACTGCAGCTCGTTCCAGGCGTCGCGTTGAACCGGCAGAGCGATCCAACGAGTGATAACGCGACGCCGATTCTGGGAGAACGTGGTGGGAACACTTTGTATCTCATCGACGGGCTGCCGAACCGCGATAATTTCAACGGGGGACCGTCGGCGCAATTCAATCAGGACTCGATTCTGGAATTTCAGGTGGTGACGGGCGGATACAAGGCGGAATTCGGCCACGCGTCTGGCGGTGTCGTTAATGTTGTGACCCGCGGAGGTACGAATGACTGGCACGGGGGTCTGTCGGCTTTTTATCGGAGTTCTACATTTGACTCGAACGACGTACCGAATGCATCGACAGGGGCGCCATTTCTCAATCGCTGGGATCCAACGGCTTATATTGGCGGGCCAATCTGGAAAGATAAGGTATTTTTCTTTGGGTCGGCTGAGCGTATTTTAGAGAGTCGCGACCTGAATTTCGTTTTTGATCCAACACTACCGAAGGCTCTGACGGATTTTGAGGCACCGTTCAATAGGCATTCCCTGACGCATGACACGCGAACCCGCGCGAGACTGGATGAGAATGTCGGCGCTCACCGCGTAACGGAACAGGTGAACTACACGAATACCCACGTTACAGATTTCTTGCCGCTGTTGGCATCCATTAATCTGCCGGATACGCGGCAGAATTTTGACAGCCGCACGTTGATGCTTGGTTTGAACGATCTGTGGACCATCGGGAGTTCCGCCAATACGTGGATTGTCAGTTCTTACTTGCAATATCGAGCGAATCCGTCACGCACAAGTCCTGCGCATCCGGAGTCCGGAATTCCCAACAATCTCTTCAATCGCTTCGACACATATGACAGTGGAGAACTATTTGGAAACCTCGGCCAAGTATCTTTCGGTCCGGGCTATAATTCTTTCTCGTTTTATCAGAAGTATATTTCCTCAGGAAGTAACATCGCCAGACAGTTTGGCCCTCACAACCTGAAATTTGGATGGGATTATCAAAACACAAGAGTCGACGGCGCGGAGCCGAACAACTTCTTCACCCAACTCTTTGCCACCGAGGCCGATTTTACCCAGTTTGGCCCGATCGATTCGGGACTGAACCTGATTACCCTGCAAGCGGGACCCACTCCGCAGGACAACCAAGTGCGCTTGCGGAATAACTACAACGGACTCTTTGTACAGGACGACTGGAAGATTGCCCGAAAATTCACACTCAACCTGGGCCTGCGCTGGGACTACGATACGCGCTTTCCGAACAAGACAGACTTCTCGCCTCGCGTCGGCGTGGCCTGGAACGTTGCGCAGAAGACGGTCATCAGTGCCAGCTTTGGGGTTTTCTACGATCAATTCCGGGCGGGTGTGGCGCGTGACGTTCCGGGCTTTGGCGGCGCGAATATTCAGCGAGAGCGATTGCTATCGTTTCCGCGGCTTTTCTATGGAAACCCAACCATCCTCACCGCTTACTTCCAGACTTTGGGGCGGCCGACGGTTTGCGTAGCGCACTCGCAGACGGACGCGCAGATCGGCGGGGCTCCTTGTCCGAATCCGTTTCCGCCTCCGGCGACGATAGGAACCACATACTACGGAATTGACCATCTAAATAGTGTGGTAGCGCCAGGTCATGCGCCAATTCCGGCCAACAGCGTAGTCAATATGGGTAACGTGCAACAATTGACTGGCTTCACGCCGGATCAATTCTTGCAGGCAGCCGATGCGGCGATCGCGAACTTTGCCGGAACAGACACGGTCGATTTTCCGACTGTCCCGGCGAATTACTGGACTTGGGATCCCTTTGGAAATCTTACGACGATTGTCGGCATCAACGGGACGGCGGGGCTTGTTCCGATTACGGTCGATCCTAATTTCAAGGTTCCCCACACCCGTAATTTCCATACCGGAGTACAGCGGGGAATTGGGTCGGACATGGTCTTCACAATCGATTACTATCACAAGGACATCGCAAATATCTTGACGGTTCGTGCGACCAACCTGGCGTTCGAGGCGCGGATGCCGGGCCACGCCAACGAATTGGTCGCCGGAACCGGACCCAAGAAAATAGAGAGTTTCGGTCCTTGGGGAGCGGGAACCTATGATGGCTTCACCATCGGATTTCAGAAGCGGATGTCGCACCGATTTACGGTGCAAGCCAACTATACGTTCACTTACGCGACCGACGATGTATTGAACTCGAACTTAACCTCTGAAATCCAAAGCGGTTCGGGCGTGAATTTTCTTGCGCTTGCGGGCTTGTCGGACAGCTTCGTCGGCCCAGTCCCGCTGGTCACGGATGCCAATACGGGCCAGACCAATGCGAGTGGCCCGTTCATCAGCAGCAACAACAATCCGGTTCCGAAGGCAGGGACGTATTACAACGGAGCGAACATCGACAAAGGCCGTTCGGATCTCGCACTGAATCACACGTTTCTGGCCCACGGTATCGTTCAGCTTCCGTGGACGATCGAACTCTCGAGTATCTTTCGGGCCCAGAGCGGTTTCCACTACACACGGGGGCCCAACGGAGGACCTGACTTTGATGGAGACGGCCTATTCAACGGTGAAGGTCTCAACTTCGCTGGCCAAGGTGTGCAGTATGCGAGAAATATCAATACTGCGCCGTCGTTCGTCAACATGGATATGCGAGTGGCCAAGCGCTTCAACATCCGCGAGCGCGTGAAGGCTCAGGTGCTGTTTGAATTCTTCAACCTGCTTAATAAGGGGAACACCGCTGCGGTGCAGGGCTTGGAAGGCACGTCTCCGGCGTTTGGCAGCACTGTACAGTATTTGCCCGGACGAGAAGGTCAAATCGGTTTGCGACTCGAATTCTAGGTACCGGCAATTCCCCCCAAGGCGAGAGCGGCCCAGTAGTAAGGTCGCTCCTGCTCGTTCGGCTACGGGCGCGAACTTCCGCCTGCACGAGTTCAGGAGCGGCAGCGCACCTTTGGCTTCCCATCCCGGCTTGGAGCGACTTCGCCACTCGCTATGCACTTTCAACCGCAATGGTCGTCTGCCTGACTGCGGGCATAGTGATTGTCAGTTTTTCCGCTGCACGGCGCTGAATTGCGTTGGCTGCCAATCCGCCAACCGATTTGGTTTTCCGAACCGGCGCTTCCCGCCGGGAGCAATCCGGGATAACAAGAGTTTCCTTTTGCGCGAGTCTGGGTAGGGAACTGCAGCTATCCAGCGATGAAGCGGTGAGAACCTATCGGGCAATCACGCAACTCCATAAGTCTTCGCAAGGCAAGCTGCCACTGCATGATCGGCGTCACGTGGGACCGTGACCGTGGTCACTGATTTCGCGATGCAGGCGGGGCTAAGAAGGACACGTGGACCCTGAGTGCCGCGAGAACGGGCCGGACCAGGCTGCCGGGAATGGAGAAAAACGGCAAAGCCTGCGGCTGTGCCTCGTGGCTGGACCAAGGCTTGACTTGGTAGTATCAGTGTCCTTCGCTCAAAGGCAGCGGTGGGGCCCGAAGTTTAAGCGAAGCGCCAGTCGGTTCGACGCACCGGCCCTTCAGGCCAGAAAATGCTTCGCCGCCCGCCGCTGCCTTCGAATTCCGCGAAACGACGCCTCTGGCACTCAATTGAGGAGGGTGTGATGAGAAATATGTATAGCAGTGAAAGGTTGTTCGAGGATTTGTTTGGCTTTCGTCGTCAGTTTGAGGAGATATTCAATCGCATTCTGACTGGCAAGCCCTGGGGTCTTGAGCCGCCGGAGTTCAAGAAACCGTTCAACATTGCCCCCGCGGTAGAAGCGTATGTGGACAAAGAAGCCAAGAAATATGTCTGCCGCATGACACTGGCGGGAGTGGAGCCGAAGGACCTGCAGATCCATGCACAGGCGAACGTGCTCTCGATTCGCGGGGAGAGGAAGCTCGTTCACCGCACGAAAGAGATCGAACTCATGGAAGGAGAGATCATCTACGGCGTGTTCGAAAGGACCCTCACGCTGCCGGAGGGCGTGACCGTCGAGAAGCTGACTGCCGAATATATGAATGGCGTTTTGGAGATCACCGCGCCCGTTGCCGCGGCGGCCTTGCCGCGCAAGATTGAAATCAAGGCCACGGCGCCATTCGCCGCGCAAATCGCCGCGTAAGAACGCGGACAGAGCAAAACGGCCCGGGACTCCAATTGTTCCGGGCCGCCTTCTATTGGTGCGAGTGCCGGGAACTAGACAGCGGGGCGCGAAGTGGCGGCACATCTTGGTTTCGATCTCTTTCCGGAACAGATCGAACGGGGAGTGAAGCGTTCGGCGCGGAAGCCAACCTGTTGCCGACCTTCACCATTTCAACAGGCTGGCTGGAACGTTGCCGTTCTTGAGTGACCAGCGTCACACGGTACCGTGAGCCAGGTCACAGCCAAATGGAGAGTCAAGGATGTATTTATAAGACCGTGGAAGCGGCCCAGGAAAGGACTCTTGGAGTCAGTCAGCGAATAGCCTTTCGCTCGCAAGCAGATCTTCTAGGGTCGTTCAGATGTCGCTATTTCAGGCTTGGCCCCGGTCGTTCTTGCAGGTGGTGCCGGAAAGGAACAACCCATGAAATACGTCCTTATTATGTTGATGATCGCGGCCGGCGTGTTTGCGATCGCAGCGCTCCGTCGCGCTCTGCGGACGTATCTAAAGTTTAGAGGGAAGAGGCTTGTCTCATGTCCGGAGACGCACAAGCCCGCAGCAGTACGAATTGCTGCAACGCAGCTAGCCTTGAAATCAACTGTTGGGAACGGGCCGCTCAGGTTAAGCGAATGCTCGCGTTGGCCTGAAAGGGAAGCCTGCGGTCAAGAATGTCTGGCGCAAATCCAAGAAGCGCCGCAGGCCTGCCTGGTTTGGACGATTATCAATCGGTGGTACCAGGGACAAAACTGCGCGTACTGCCACAAACCGTTCGGAGAAATCCACTGGCACGATCATCCCCCCGCCCTGGTCGATTACGAGCGCAGGACCGTTGAGTGGGACAAGATCCCCACCGACAAATTGCAGGACGCGTTGGGGACACACTGGCCCGTCTGCTGGAACTGCCACATCGCCGAAACGTTTCGGCGGGAACACCCCGAACTGGTTTTAGACCGGCCGGCGCACTCCCCGACGGCGACAGGAACCAGCTAAAGGCAGGTGCAACCCATCCACGGAGGTGTTGCGGAATCAGCCTTCCCGGGAATTCAGGACAGCGTTGCGTCTTGTTTCAAGGAGTTTCGTGACCTTCTCCACCTTATCAACCTCGACGCCCACTTCATTCAGCGCTTCGCTAAAGTGAATAAGAAATCTATCGAAATGCCCGTCGTTTAACCCTTGCTCCCGCGCACGCGCATGAGCGGCATGGATGTCTTTGCCGGTATACACAATTCGTCCGCCGAGAAGCATGGAGATAAACATGCTTTGCCGAGAGTGTAGCTGTGCCATATCGGTACTCTTAAAAAAATGACGGAGTGTGTCATCCGCGAAGACTCTTCTATAAAAGGCCTCGGTAGCAGCCCAGACCGTTTGCCTTCCACCGATGAGATCATAGAGGTCATCGATCACTTGGTCCTCCGGAATTAAAAGAACGAGGCAGATCCTGACTCAAGAACTGAGTTTCAATTGTGGCGGTTATTGTAGCTTGCCTGCCGTGGTCGTCAACGATCGCTAGTCTCTTGGCGCGGCACATTCTTCAAATTCTTGCCGTGACAGACAATTCCTCTTCAATCTTCACGGCAGGGAAGAGAACGACTTTGCACTGAAGAGACCGTGCGATGAGGCACGACTTTTCGGCCTTCTCAAGCAGTTGGATGACGCGGTCACGAGCCACTTCATTTGGGATGGTGACCACGGGGCGTAGTCTAATTTCCTTAAAACGCCAGACGCCATCCGCATTGCTGAGCAGGCCTTCCGCATCTAGGTTGAAGGATGCAAAGTTCAAGCGGGACTTCTCCGCAATGCCCGAAAACGTGCTGACGAAACAGCTTGCCAAAGCAGCAACCAGGAAGTGTTCCGGTGTCCAGCGCCCGGGCTCCCCCAAGAACTCCGGAGGAGCGCTGAACGATATGGAAGACAGGACTCCTTGCGCTTGAACGACACCATTTCACCCGCCTGCGCCGAATGCGTGGACTCGATATTCATGTTGAACTTCCATTTCGTTCTCCTTCATCTTGTCAGCGGGGAGCAGCATCTGACGCTTCCCCCGGGCGAGTGATGCAAGCCTAGCAAGCTAGCCCTTACGGCGGCGTGACCCACGTCACGATTGAAAGTGATGACTGTCACAGCCAGAGGAACATCCGAAGGCGTATCTAGAAGGCGAGAGGGAGGTGGCCCATGCAAGCAGTTCAAGCAAGAACGAGAATTACACTCAAGAACATTTTGTTCGCAACTGACTTTTCACCAGCAGCGGACCTGGCCGCACTGATCGCCATCCAGATCGCGCGACCTTATGGCGCCAAGGTATATGGGGTACACGTGAATAGATTCGATGATTACACGGCTGCTGCACCCAATGCCTGGGCCGCGATGGCTGAGGCCGCGGAGCAGGAGACCAAGGAAGATGCCCGACGCTTGAATGCACAGCTCCAGGGCATCGAACACGAGGTAGTAGTCGGTGAAGGTAAGATTTGGGAAGTCATGTCCGATCTGATCGAACGGAAGGAAATCGACCTGGTTGTGCTGGGGACCCGCGGGCGCACGGGTATCGGAAAGACGTTATTCGGTTCGGTTGCCGAAGAGATTCTCAGGCAATCGCCGTGCCCGGTGTTGACGGTTGGCCCACACACGAACCCTTGGTCCGACGAATACGCAAAGATGCGGGAAATCCTGTACGCCACGGATCTGGCCACGGACACCCCAATAGCGGCTCCGTACGCCATATCTCTGGCGCAAGAGAACCAGGCGCATCTCGTGTTGCTGCACGTGATGGAAGACCCCCAGGTAGGGGATCTGGTGGACACCCCAGAGGTGGTGGATTTGAAGCAACGCAAGCTCCAGCACTTGGTTACGGAGCAAGCCGGATTGTGGTGCGAACCCACCTACGTCGTGGAGCAAGGACCGGCGGCAGAGAAAATCCTGGATGTTGCAAAACGGCGGCACACGGATCTGATCGTGCTGGGGGCCCGGCCGGCAAAAGGTTTTGCAACGCATCTGAACGTTGGCACGGTCCACAAGGTCGTGTCGCAAGCGAACTGCCCAGTCCTTACGGTTCGTGGCTGAGCATGACGGTACGCCGATAGACCCAGTGATGCACTCTATTCGCCGGGTTGCTCGCTATAGGGTTGAGGCTAGATAAGCCAGACTTTCAGACGGTGGTAGGCTCCAACGCGAGAGTGGGTGGACGAGAGAGTCCCGTCACGTTCCGAGGCCGTGCTTCGTCCGCACACCTTTCCGTGAACTCCAGAATTATGAACGGTGTCGAAAAGGGAGATAGACATGGCTACGATTTTTCAGGAAGGACTCCAGCAAAAGCAAAAAACGGCAACTTCCACGATGAGGGCGCTCGTTTTTCGCGGTCCAAATCAGATCAAGATTGAACACGTTTCGATCCCGAAACCGGGACCAGGTGAAGCGCTCATTCGCGTCACGCTGACCACGATCTGCGGAACGGACCTGCACATCCTCAAAGGGGAATACGCGGTGAAGCCGGGATTGATCATTGGCCATGAGCCGGTAGGGACCATTCACCAGCTCGGTGTGGGAGTAAGCGGATACACGATTGGCGAACGCGTGCTGGTGGGAGCCATTACGCCTTGCGGCCAGTGCAACTACTGCTTGGGGGGCGATTGGTCGCAATGTGGCGGGGCGATGGGCGGCTGGAAATTTGGGAACACCATCAACGGTGCGCAGGCCGAGTATCTTTTGGTGCCGAATGCGCAGGCAAATCTCGCCAAGATTCCTGATGACTTGCGTGATGAGCAGGTGGTGCTGCTGGCGGACATCGCTTCGACTGGAATATCAGCGGCAGAGAGTGCTGATTTGCAGATCGGAGATACAGTCGCAATTTTCGCCCAGGGACCAATCGGACTTTGCGCCACCGCGGGAGCCAAACTAAAGGGAGCGAGTCTGATCATCGCTGTGGAATCGGACCCCGTCCGCGCTCAAATGGCCAAGCGCATGGGTGCCGACGTCGTTCTCAATTTCGAGAACACGGATGTGATCTCGGAGATCAAGCGCCTCACGGACGGAAAAGGCGTAGACGTGGCGGTTGAGGCGCTGGGGACCCAGGGCACGTTCGAGAATGCGCTCCGCGCACTGCGCGCCGGAGGAACACTGTCCAGCCTGGGTGTGTATTCCGGCAAACTTTCCGTGCCCTTAGAGCCAATTGATGCTGGTCTTGGTGACCACAAGATCGTCACCACGCTTTGTCCGGGAGGCAAAGAGCGAATGCGCAGGCTGATGGAGCTCGTCCGGCACGGGCGGCTCGATTTGACGCCACTTCTCACTCACACGTTTTCACTGGATCAGATCACCGTGGCGTACAAGCTCTTTGGCGAGCGGCGAGACGGTGTGATCAAGGTGGCCATCAGGCCATAAGCGAAGGTAAAGAAAATCCAGGTCGCGCGTCAGCGTTCATTGAATTTTGCGCTACAGATGCTTCCTGCGTGGTGGCATTAGCGTGAGACTTCGCACCGGGAGCGGGTGAACCGTAATGCAGATTCTGAAAGCTGGCGTGCTCTATTTCGCGTTCGTTTTCGGCGTGGGATTCATTCTTGGCCCCATCCGCGTGCTGGGGGTCGCTCCGCGACTCGGCACAAGAATGGCCGAACTCTTGGAAACGCCGGTCATGCTGGTAGTCATAATTTTGGCCGCGCGATGGATTGTTAGGAGACTTGCCGTGCCGCCCACACTGTCGTGTCGACTGGGTATGGGTTGCATCGCCCTTATCTTCATGCTGGTAGCGGAATTTACGCTTGTCCTTTGGCTTCGAGGCCTCTCCTTCAGGGAGTACCTTGCAGGCCGAGATCCCGTAGCGGGAACGGTCTACTATTTGACACTCGGGGTCTTTGCCGCCATGCCGCTTCTAGTGGTGCGGAGATGAGTTCGATCCCAGAAATCTGGCTACAGGGCTTTTGATAAGTTCGCGCTTGCCCCATCACCGATTTTTGCGGACGACAGCCTCCAACACTCTCTCGCAATTGCCCAATCTTCTTGAGCGCGCACGACTAAGACGCGAACGGCTGAATCGGAAAGGGAAATATCCTGGTCCGCAGGTGACTGCGCATTTTTCTCGGCGTCGAGTTTCAAGCCAAGAAATTCGAAATTGGCGCAAGCCGCCCCCCGTATGTCAGGTGAATTCTCACCGATCCCTGCGGTAAAGACCAAAGCATCTATCCCGCCCAACGCTGCAATCATCGCGCCGATACCGGCCCGCAGGTGATGCACGAAGATAGCAAAAGCCAGCTTGGCGCGCCCATGGCCGTCTTTCGCAGCGGCCACGATCTGCCGCATATCACTCGAGATTCCAGAGATTCCCAGCAGACCTGATTTGGTGTTGAGCAAATCGTCGAGCTGCTGCCCGGTGAGCTGCCCTCGTCGCATTAAATAAGTGAGGATTCCGGGATCCACTGAACCTGATCGCGAACCCATCATTAGTCCTTCCAGGGGGGTAAAGCCCATAGTCGTATCTACGCTTAGTCCCTCACGAATAGCCGCCAGAGAGCAACCGTTCCCCAAATGGCAGGTCACGATTCTCAGCGACCTTAGATCCTTGCCGAGGAGTTGCGCGGTGCGCTCGGCGCAATACTGATGATTGATTCCGTGAAATCCATACCGACGAATCCCCTGAGCGATCCATTCATAGGGGCCGGGATATACAGCCGCTGGTTCCGGCAATTGGCTGTGAAAGGCAGTGTCGAACACGGCCACCTGGAGAACCGTCCCAATGCGTTTCTCGATGATCTCGATCCCTTCCAGCTCAGCGCGGTTATGGAGCGGTGCAAAAGCGGACATGCTCGCTATCGCTGATTTCACTTTCGGCGTGATAGCGATTGTCTCATCGAGGTCCTTGCCACCGTGCACGATACGATGACCTACTGCGTCGATTTCTGAAGGCGCGGAAACCACGCGCAGCTTTCCATTCCATAACGTATCCAGCAGTTGATCGATGGCATTGGAGCGCGACACAACCTTGAGGCGATCTTTCAGTTGAGCCCCTTGCAGGTTCCGCACTTGGACGTCGGCTTGATTGCCGTCCCATTCGATCTTGCCTGCCCAGACTGGTGCCGGTGGATGTTCCGGAAGCGTGTTTCCGATGTCGTAAAGACAGCTCTTCTGGCTACTGGAACCCGAATTGAGTACAAGGATTTTCATGGCCTAAGAGGGCCATTTCCAATCCCGGATTTCCGGCAAGTCGTCTCCATGCTCGCGGATATATTGTTTGTGCTCAACGAGCTTGTTGCGCAGGAACTGCTTGAGATGTGCGCCTACGCGTTGCAAGCGAGGGACGCGGTCGACGACGTCGCCCGCCAGGTGAAATCGATCCAAATCGTTTAGGACCGTCATATCGAAGGGAGTGGTCGTCGTGCCCTCTTCCTTATATCCGCGGACATGGAAGTTGTCATGATTCGTGCGTCGATAAGTCAGCCGGTGGATCAGCCAAGGATAGCCGTGATAGGCAAAGATGACCGGCTTGTCGATTGTGAATATGGAGTCGAACTCACGGTCGGAGAGGCCATGGGGATGTTCGGTTGAGGGCTGGATGGTCATCAAGTCAACCACATTGACGACCCGGACCTTGATATCAGGAAAGTGCTGGCGCAACAGATCGACGGCCGCAAGCGTCTCGAGTGTCGGGACATCTCCGGCACAGGCCATCACCACATCCGGATCGCTTCCCTGGTCGTTCGAAGCCCATTGCCAGATTCCGATTCCATTCGTGCAATGCTGGATGGCTGATTCCATTTCGAGCCACTGCAGCGCCGGCTGCTTTCCGGCAACGATAACGTTGACGTAGTTTCGGCTGCGGAGGCAGTGATCAGCCACCGAAAGCAGCGTGTTGGCATCCGGAGGAAGGTACACGCGGACAATATCCGCCTTCTTGTTTACGACATGGTCGATGAAGCCAGGGTCTTGGTGGGTGAAGCCGTTATGGTCTTGGCGCCAAACGTGTGAGGTAAGTAGGTAATTCAGTGAGGCGATCGGGCGTCGCCAAGGAATATTTCTCGTTACCTTGAGCCACTTTGCGTGCTGATTGAACATGGAGTCTACGATGTGAATGAAAGCTTCGTAGCAGGAGAAAAAGCCATGGCGGCCAGTAAGCAGATAACCCTCGAGCCAGCCCTGGCACATATGCTCACTGAGCACCTCCATCACACGGCCATCTCTTGAGAGGTGCTCGTCCGTAGGAAGAACCGGCCCCAAGAAAACTTTGTCAGTGACTTCGAACACAGCATCTAGACGGTTTGAGGCGGTCTCGTCGGGACCAAATACCCGGAAGTTCTTTGAGCCCGCGTTGCCTTTCATAACATCACGCAGAAGGTTTCCTAAGACTCGAGTGGCTTCCGCGATCTCGATGCCTGGCTTTGGCACGCTCACGGCATATTCGCGGAAGTCGGGCATCACCAGGTCCTTAAGCAGCAGTCCTCCATTCGCATGCGGATTGGCGCCCATCCTGCTTGTCCCACTCGGCGCGAGTTCGGCTAGCTCTGGAATCAGCTTGCCGCTTCCGTCGAACAGCTCTTCTGGCCGGTAGCTCTTGAGCCACTCTTCCAAAATTCGTAACTGGGACCTGGTGCGCACGCCAAGTGTCTTCGACCGGTTTTCCGTCCACTATCTTTGGTCCTGTCCAACCCTTCGGCGTTCGCAGGATGATCATCGGCCACACCGGAAGTCCGGTACACCGCTCCTTGCGGGCGGCATTCTGAATGGCGTGAATTTCCTGGATGACCGCCTCGAGCGTGTGGGCCATGAGCTGGTGCATCCTCTCTGGTTCATGGCCTCCCACAAAATGCGGCTTGTAACCATAGCCGGTGAAAAGTTCAGTCAATTCCGCGTCACCTAGACGCCCCAGTATCGTGGGGTTCGCGATTTTGTAACCGTTCAGGTGCAGTATGGGAAGAACCACGCCGTCGCGAGCGGGGTTCAGAAACTTGTTGGAGTGCCAACTCCCAGCCAGCGGCCCGGTCTCGGCCTCGCCATCACCCACAACACAACAAACCAGCAAGTCCGGATTATCGAACGCGGCGCCATAAGCGTGAGCAATTGAGTATCCTAGTTCACCACCTTCGTGAATCGAGCCGGGTGTCTCTGGTGCGACGTGGCTTGGAATACCTCCGGGGAACGAGAACTGCTTAAAGAGTTTCTTCAGGCCCTCATCGGTTTGTGAAATGTTGGGGTAAAGTTCGCTGTAGGTGCCCTCCAGGTAGGTGTTGGCAACCAAACCGGGTCCTCCGTGACCGGGGCCCGTGACGTAGATAACGTTCAGGCCGTGCTTTTTAATCAACCGATTGAAATGAACATAGATGAAATTTAGTCCTGGCGTCGTTCCCCAATGACCCAGTAACCGCGGCTTGATGTGTTCGATTTTCAGTGGTTCATGAAGCAGTGGATTGCCATAAAGGTAGATCTGCCCTACGGAAAGGTAATTCACAGCGCGCCAGTAGGCATGCATCTTGCGCAGCTCTTCGGTGGACAAAGGCTCGTCGGATTCATGAGGCCTTGTTGAACCCGCGGCCGTAGCCATAAGACTACCCTCCCTCGGTTGCATCTAGTCCGCCGATGCAAGCAGACCAGCAAATGACATCTTACCGCAGGGGCCGCAAGCCAAGTGCGTCGGCTGGCAGTTGAACAGCCCGCCACACTAGGGATGGCGAGGCTCACAGGCTATGCGGGTGCACACTGATACCCAAGAGGTCGGCGGAGAATTACAGTAAGAACGAGGCGGGGTTACTCTAGGACGAAAGGAATGCGCGGCCCCAAGCAGAAGACCCGCTATGTTGCCGACAACTCCTTGTGAGCTTCCGCGACGGGGAGTTCCGGCCAGAGCACCTTGAGCAGGACTCCGTTTCCTTCCTCGTACACCAGAGTAAAGACCCGTGAGCAGCGCTCACACAGCCAATAATGGTTTACGCCGTGAATTCCACCTGGCGAATCAGCTGTTGAGTTTTTCCCATTTGTTGAAATCGGATCGCGCCGAAACCGGAAGAATTTGCCACCCCCGGTCCAATGAAAGGCAGTCGGACAGACCGGGTTGGCACACTTGGGATGCTGCTTCTGGTACAGCGGCGTACCTCTCAACGTTCCCCTGCCGGAGTGCGCCTGTCGGGCGGCCGCCCGTTCCTTTTCGAGACGCTGAATAGTTGCCCTCAGCCAGCTTCCAACGGTTTCTTCGATCTCGTTCTGATCGCTGTAGCGGTAAAGGGAATCTAGCGTTTCACCAGATACATTGAATGGAATGTGGCGGCAGGGAATCTCTTCGGAGCGGCGCTCGGGTGGCACCAGGTGCGTCAGAACACAATCACGGCACGGACCGGGGTGATCGTTGCAATCGTAGTTCATGCATGTGAGAGAGTCCTCGAAAATATATTGAGGTCTCCAGGGTGTTTTTGGCGAACGCCCATAACCTCCTTCTTCGAGGAATTGAAGTTCAAATTTCAAGACCTCCAACAGGTCACGCTCATCCTTTCGCATCTTGCACCTCCCACGGATTCAAAATATGGGCCCTTGAGCAAGAGGTTGCTGTAACCCCCGTCACGCGGCTCTGTGACGGCCATCACAGCGGTTAGCCTTCGATTGCGCTAAATGTGAAAGCAGTTCTCATTTGCGGATGGCTGCATATGCCAAGCGGGTTTCGTTTTGTGTCGCGCAGGGAGGGAGGTATACTCCGGGGCGGTGACTTCATGCGCGCCCCTTACGGTTTAGAAATCATTGAGAGCTGTCTGTCCTGCCCCCACCGCGAGGATCGGCTCTTTTGTAACCTTCCTCCCCCTGCGGTGCAGAAGTTGGCGGCCATCACCTCGGCGGCGGCTTATCCGAAGGGGGCAACTCTGTTCGTAGAAGGGCAGTCACCGCGCGGAGTTTTCATTTTATGCAGTGGCAAGGTCAAACTGTCGACCTCCTCTGCCGATGGGAAAAGTCTCATTCTTAGGATCTCGGAACCGGGAGAGGTCCTGGGCCTGCCGGCGACGGTCACCGGCAAATCTTATGAGCTCACCGCCGATGTAATCGAACCTACGCAAGCAAATTTCATTTCTCGAACAGATTTCTTGCTGTTCCTGCGTGAGCATGGCGAGGCCGCGCTGCGCGTCGCGCAGCAGCTCGGTGAAACGTATCATTTGGCGATCGCGGAAATGCGCACCATTGGGCTCTCTCGTTCCGCAGCTGAGAAGTTGGCCCGCTTCCTGCTAGATCTCTGTGCAAACCATGATGAAGAGAAAGGCGAGGTGAAGCTCACGCTTACCCTCACGCACGAAGAGATCGCCCAGATGATCGGAGCTTCGCGAGAGACGGTGACGCGGCTGTTCGCCGATTTCAAGAAAAAACATTTCTTGCAAGTGAAAGGTTCGACACTTATCATCAAAAATAAGGCGGGGCTCGAAAGCGTCGTGGACGCTTAGCTCCTTTCCCCTTCCCGGAAATTCTCTTCGCTTGTGATGTCCGTCACATCGATCGGTGACGTGCGTCACGGTAGGTCAACCAAACAACAAGCGACAATGCAGACCATCAAAGCCTTACGGTGAGTCTGGAGAACTTGGCCCGCGGTTCCGTGGGCAAGACTTGGAGGGCAAGCGAATGAAAGGTCGTCTCAATACCAGCATTATGGCGAGTCTGATGGCGGCGGTGGTGGTTGTGTGGGTCATGCTTGTGTCGGTGCCTAAGACGTCCGCGATCCCCGCGTTTTCGCGAAAGTACCAGACATCGTGCACCACGTGCCATAACAACTATCCGGAATTGAACGACTTCGGAGAAGCCTTCAAGAAGAACGGATTCAAGTTCCCGAAGGACGACGAGGTCTTTGTGAAAGAGCCCCCGGTCTTGCTGGGGTCAAAGGCGCAGAAGGAGGCCTTCCCTGGTGCGGTCTATCCCGGTGAGATTCCTGGATACCTGCCAATCGCCTTCCGGTACGAAGGGAATTTCAGTCTGAACCGCAAGCAACCAGCGGGGGTCATCCAGCAGAACGGATTCACGCCGCGGACGGACCTTTTTGCTCCCAACACCTTCACCATCATCAGCGCGGGGAGCTATGGGCAAAATATCTCGTTTTGGATTGATGATGACATTTCTGTCGGAGCGGCCAACGCCGACGGCGGCCTGGGTGACGGTTGGCTCAAGTATAACGATTTGGGCCACGGCATCGGGTTGCCGAAGAATGCGCTGAACGTCCGATTCGGACAATTCGAACTGGATTTGCCTTTCACACAGGCGAAGACCATCTATCTGTCGCCGTTTGATATTTACGGTGAAGCGAATGTAGCGGTACCTCCGGGTACGACAAACAATCCGACAATTTTCGGTTCGCCGCAGCGCGGCATCGAGTTCGGCGGCACTCCAAACAACGGAAACTTCAATTGGTCGGTTGCCGTCACGAATGGAAGCAATGTTGGAACCGCCACGCGGAGTTCGAAAGATGTCTACGTTCGCCTCTCTCAGAAATTTAATCTGGAGCGCGACCCGGAAAGCCGCAATGCCATCCAGGCAGCGGGGCCAACCGGTCCCCGGGACCACTCCTCGGTCCGGCTGGGATTCTTCTACTACTATGGCAAGAACCAACAGAACCAGGATGGCGTGCTCTTCCCGGGACTGGCCGCCATCGACGAACCCTTCTATCGCGTGGGCGGCGATCTCCGCTTCAAATACAGGAAACTGGAGCTATTCGGACTGGGGATGTTTGGCCATGACGACAACCACGTGGTTACCGTCGGAACGCCTTCGACCATCGCTGCTGCTCCTGCCGTTAAATTCTCCGGCGGGTTCGCTGGCGCCAATTACTGGTTCTATCCGTGGCTGATCGGGACGTTTCATTACGACGCAGTGAATTCGCACTCAGATTTCGTGAATGGCACACCAGCATCGCAGTATCACACGCGGAACCGTTTCAGTCCGGGCTTCCAGGTGCTGGTGCGCGCCAACATCAAGGTCGTTGGCGAATACCAATACACTTTTGGGCAGCCCTACACGGATCCCCTAACGGGAAATCCGCTTTTCTTCCGCCCCAACACATTCCAGACGGGCATCGACTACGTCTTCTAGAAAGATTGGACTCGGAAAACGAATCGCACGCACATCAAATACGAGAGGAATGTCATGAGTCTAGCGAAAATAGCAGCAAAGGCAGCAGTCGCAGCAAGCCTCACGTTGGCCCTGGCAGGGGCGAGTTGGGCCAATGAAATCAAAGGCAAGGTCAGCGTGCAGGGGATCAAGTCTTCAGAAAACATAGCCGTGTACATCGACGCGATTGCCGACCAGAAGTTCGATCCGCCGAAAGACCACGTGGTGATCGACCAGCGGAAAATGGCGTTCCTTCCTCATGTGGTCGCGGTGCAGCAGGGAACAACGGTAGAGTTCCTGAACAGCGATCCCGTCGGCCACAATGTTTACTGGCCTTCGGTCAGCGGAAACAAGAAGCTCTCTCACAATCTTGGCACCTGGCCGAAGGGTGAGAAGAAACCGTTCCAATTCAATGACCTCGGCACGGCTTCTCTCCTTTGCAACGTGCATCCCGAAATGTCTGGCTACGTCGTCGTTGTGCCTACGCCTTATTTTGCTGTGACCAACAAAGACGGCAGTTTCGAAATCAAGAATATTCCCGCGGGAAAGTACACGTTGAAGACTTGGAGCGAAGATGGGAAACCAACCACGCAACCGGTGGATGTCAGCTCCGCAACAGCAACGCTGGAATTGACGGTCAAGAAATAACGAGAAAGGGACGCGGGACGCGCCTCGTGGCCAGCCGAACCAAACTAGTCGACCTGGAGTGGCTCGAATCGAACTTCCCCTGCATGCAGGCCTGTCCTGTGCACACGCAGGCCGGACGCTACGTCGCGCTCATTGCGCAGGAGAGATACGAGGAAGCTTACCGCTACGCCCGCGCCCCCAATCCATTCGCTTCTATCTGTGGCCGGGTGTGCGGGCATCCGTGCGAACCCGCCTGTCGGCGCGGGCAATTCGACATGCCCATTTCCATCCGCGCCTTGAAGCGATTCGTCACCGAGCGCCATGGTCCGGAATCGCGCAATCCCATCGATGTCTTTTCGGGGAGCCCACGCACCGTCCGACCAGAAAAAATCGCAGTCATCGGCTCCGGTCCTGCCGGTATGTCCGCCGCGCATGATCTGGCGCTGCTCGGTTATCCCGTGACGGTTTTTGAGGCTGCGCCGGTGCCGGGTGGAATGATGCATCTCGGCATTCCGGAATATCGCCTGCCCCGCGACGTTTTGCAGTCTCAGATTCGCGAAATTCTCGACCTCGGCCCGGAACTCCGCCTGAACATGCGGCTGGGTCGTGACTTTTCCCTGGAGGATCTCCGCCGCCAGGGCTACAAAGCCGTGCTGCTCGCCTTTGGCCTGCACAAGAGCCGCGACCTCAATCTAGCGGGGCATGAGCTGGATGGAGTCGTGAAAGGCATCGATTTTCTCCTCAACGTCAATCTTGGCTACCGCTTCTCTATCGGTAAGCAAGTCGTCGTCATCGGGGGAGGCAACGTAGCGATCGACGTGGCGCGTTCCGCCATGCGTGAACAGCAGAAGCTTACGGCGGACACAGAATCCAGTGCGGGGCTTCCAGACCAACTGACTTCCAGCGAGATGGACGTGGCCATGAAGGAGTTCATGGATGTTTCCCGTCAGGCGTTACGCATGGGCGCTCGTGAAGTGCACCTCGTGTGCCTCGAATCGCGCCAGGAAATGCCCGCTTCGGAAGAAGAAATTGAAGAGGGCTTGGTAGAGGGCATCAGGATTCATCCCTCGCTCGGTCCGAAACAATTCGTCGGTCAGAATGGCAAGGTAACTGGCCTCGAAGTGATCAAGTGCACGTCCGTATTCGACGCCCAACGGCGGTTTAGCCCTACCTTCGCTCCCGGCACGGAAACAATCATTCCATGTGACACAATAATCCTGGCCATCGGGCAAGCCTCCGATCTTTCCTTTCTCAAGCCCGCCGATGGCCTCGAAACGACGCGGCAAGGCACCCTGAAGATCGATCCCGCTACGCTTATGACGACGGCGTCGGGAATTTTCGCAGCTGGGGACATCGCCTTTGGTCCGCGCCTGATCATCAATGCCGTTGCGGATGGCAAAAAAGCCGCTGAAGAAATCGACAAATTTATCCGGGGACCCGAGTGGAAGCCCAAGCCCCAGTATGTGCAAATCACTGTTCTCGATCATCACAAAATGGCCGAGCGATACGATGAATATTCACGTTTAGCCGTCCCGGTCATCCCTCTCGAACGGCGCACCGGTATAGCCGAAGTCGAAATCGGCTTTACAGAAGAGCAGGCCAGGCGGGAAGCGTCGCGCTGCCTGCAGTGCTGGATCAACACCATTTTTGAAGGGACCGAGGTGAACGGCACTGAGTGCATCCTCTGTGGCGGCTGTGTCGATGTTTGTCCGGAAAACTGTCTGCAGCTCGTCCCGCTTAGCCAATTCGAATTTTCCGATGAAAGCATACAGCTGTTGTCCACCACGTCCGACTCTCGGACTCACGAACTTCTGCACCTCTCGCCCGAAGAGCTTTCCACCGCAAAAGGTTCGGTAATGGTGAAAGACGAAACCATTTGCATCCGTTGCGGCCTTTGCGCGGAGCGCTGCCCGGTTCACACCATCACCATGGAAGCTTTTGAGGTTTTCGATCGCGACCCGAATTTAGTACAAATTGAGGAGATGGTTCTCCACTCATGAGTGAAATAAAAGATCCCGCGCTCCCTGGAGTGCCCCTCTCCGGCGCTGCCGCTAGTGAGATCACCCGGCGCGATTTCTTGAACGAAATCACTTGGGGTGCCCTCGGTATCGCCGGCGCAGGGTCGGTTGCCGTGACCTATCAATTTTTCTCGCCCAACGTCCTGTTTGAGCCGCCGACGAGCTTTCGCGCCGGCAATCCCGATCTTTATCCTGTGCATTCGGTGACGTTTCTTCAGGACCAGCAGGTTTACATCGTGCGCATGCCGGAGGGCTTCTATGCTGTCTCCGCCGTCTGCACCCATCTTGGCTGCGTTACGCAATGGAAGCCCGACGCCGAAATGATTGCGTGCCCATGCCATGGTAGTAAGTTCAAATCCGACGGCACAAAGGTCGAAGGTCCCGCCCCGCGGCCTCTTCCGCACTTCGCTATCTCGCTGACATCGGATGGGGAGTTGCTGGTTGACAAGTTGCAAGAGATTAAGTCGGAGCAGGTTCTGAAAGTCTAAGTGAGACAATGGCTGCGACTCTTCACTCCGCGCTACAAAACCTTCGCGAAACGAAGGTCTGGAAATCCATTTTTCGCCGCGGCCCCGCGAATACTAACCGCACTCGCAGCATCGCCGTCTTCGGCAACCTTTTCCTCCACTGGTTGCCCGTCAAGGTTAGAGAGAAGTCCCTCCGCGTGCGGGCCTCGTATTACCTCGGCTCGATCTCATTCATCCTTTTCATCGTTCTTTTCGTCACTGGCATTTTGCTGATGTTCTATTACCACCCGGCCGTGCCGCATGCCTACCGGGATATGAAGGATCTTCAATTCGTGGTTGCGAATGGCATCTTTCTTCGCAATCTTCACCGGCTGGCCGCGCATTTAATGGTCTTCGCCGTCTTCTGGCACATGTTTCACGTGTTCTACCGCGGGGGCTACAAACCGCCGCATGAGTTCAACTGGGTGGTGGGTGTCGTGCTTCTTCTGGTCACGCTGTTCCTCAGCTACACGGGGTATCTCTTGCCCTGGGACCAGCTTGCCTTTTGGGCCGTGACCGTCGGCACAAACATCATTTCCGCTATGCCTGTAGTCGGCAACAAGACTCGCTTCCTCCTGTTGGGCGGGAACATCGTCGGAGAAAACGCGTTGCTGCGTTTCTACGTGCTTCACGTTGTGATTCTTCCGCTCCTGGCGTTCTTGCTCATCGGAATTCATTTCTGGCGTGTGCAAAAGGACGGTGGTCTGACGGCAAGGTCCAAGGGTGATGATGGAAAAGAATAAAATCGAAACCGGTTTCAGCTCGGACGCGAAGAAAGAAGCACGGCGCGTCGTTTTTGTCACGAAAAAGACTTCCGCTAAGGTTGTGGGCGATCCCGGCCCGCAGTTGATGACTTATCCCCATCTCTTGATCCGCGAGGCGATGGCATTTCAGCTGCTCGTGATTGCCATGGTGCTCGTCGCACTTTTCTGGGACGCCCCGCTCGAGCAGCTGGCCAATCCGCTGCTTACCCCGAATCCTGCCAAGGCCCCCTGGTATTTTCTTGGCCTTCAGGAACTGCTGCATTTTTTCCCGCCATTCGTCGCCGGAATATTGATTCCGACATTAGTGGTGATCGCGCTGGTGGTCATTCCTTATTTCAACGTGAATATCGAGGGTGAGGCGATCTGGGCTCGGCGGCCGTGGCACAATCTGCGGGCTGTCCTCATCACTGTGATCGTCCTCCTCGCGTTTCTGGCAGTATTCCATGCTTGG
>Ga0209267_1000237_pt1 | contig 40470 bp, 39 predicted proteins | sample GraSoiAngelo_137_FD_185894 | JGI IMG/M metagenome (GOLD analysis project Ga0209267, IMG submission 185894) | Grasslands soil microbial communities from the Angelo Coastal Reserve, California, USA - 14_0929_09_30cm (SPAdes) (version 2) | ecosystem: Environmental > Terrestrial > Soil > Grasslands ... | reverse complement strand
TTGAACACGGTGGGGGGTTCGAAGAGCGTACGTGGCAGGAAAAAACGAAGAAAGGCGATGAACCAAGCGCCCAAAAATCCGGTGACGGCAGTCCACACCAGCCGCCGACGCCGCTGGTTGATTTCACTTGGCTCGGGACCCACGGTGGCCAAACCGCCCGCCGCTGCTGCTTTGGACGTACCCACGGCAGGCGTACCAACATACCTGGTTGCATCTCCGCCACCGGCAGCGGATGATTTCGCTGCGTCTGGCTTTGTTTTGGCCGAATCAGTTTCCGGGCCCGCCATGCGATACCTCCTGGGTTGCTGTCCTCGAAAATAATCGGCGGCCCCTGAAAGCGCCGCCCGTTCCCCCTTCGGTTATGAGCCCGGTCACCGCAGTCTGGTCGCGGTCAAAAATAGCCTGGACCGGAGCTCCACATCGTTTCAGAAATGATTTCGATTTGTCCGCGGTGAGGGAAGACGGCAGTCCCCAGGACTCAAAATGTTTTGCGGATGGAGTGGACAAACTGCTGCGAGAGCGCGCCCTCACTGCGAGCGTGCGGGGCCCGTCGGATTGGGAAAGTGTGATACGAAAACATCGCGAGGTCCTCAACATTTTCGCTGGACCCCCCAGAAACGAAACGGATATTACTCAAAACAAAAAATTTCGTCAATGCGTCTTTGCTGAAGTTGTCCGGCAAGGATTTGCAGCTCGTCGCGAGAAGAAGCTTCGCCAGCAAAAAAGAGCTGATACAAGAACCCGCTTGCGCTCAGAATAAGCTGTGATATATTCGCCCCGGTTTGCGTTTCCCCACTTCTCTGATCCGGGAATTCGCAGCGGGCCTCAGTGGGGAAGGGCGAGAATCCAACTCGGGGGGTCGTGCGGCATGGGCCTCGTTCTTCTGATCATTATCTGGCTGATTACCTTCGCCAGCACGTATTTCTTCATCGCCAAGACATGGTGGTTACCCACCGGGGCCTCTGCCGCGGCCGCCGGAATCGATCATCACTTCACGACGACTTTCATCCTCATGGGCATTGTTTTCGTCGCTGCGCAGGTTTCCTTGGGCGCCCTTGTCTGGATTTACCGTGACCGCGGTTCTTCGTCTTCTAAGGTGACGTATTCCCACGGCAACACGAAATTGGAAATCGTCTGGACCTTGCTCACGACCATCCTTTTCGTGGGGTTAAACCTGATGAGCAGTTCCATTTGGGCTTCGGAGCGTTTCCGTCCCGCGGAAGTGGATGCCGTGCGTGTGGAAGTGACGGGGATGCAGTTCGCCTGGTATTTCCGCTATCCCGGGCCCGACGGCAAGTTTGGCGCGACAAATCCAGAACTTGAAGACGCCTCGGCCGGTGGCGAAGCAGCTTTGGGTCTCGATACCAAAGACGGCGCATCCAAAGACGATGTCGTGACGGGAACGATGGTAGTGCCGGTGAACCGCGAAATCGAAGTGATTTTGCGTGCCCACGACGTCATCCACAGCTTCTTTATTCCGACCATGCGCTTTAAGCAGGACGCTGTGCCTGGCCTCGCGATCCACATGCATTTCACGCCCATACAAACCGGAGATTATGAAATTCTCTGTGCCGAGCTTTGCGGGCTCGGTCACTACAAGATGCACGGCATGTTGAAGGTCGTCAGTCAGGAGGAGTTTGACAAATGGCTGGCGGCACGGGAGGCCGAGAAGCAATAACATGGCTACTCACGAATTCGCGGCCCAGGAATCTCACGCGCACGCGGCCCCCCAGGGCTTCGTCCGCAAATGGGTCTTTAGTCTCGACCACAAAGTTATCGGCCTCCAGTATTACTTCCTTGCGCTGGCGGCGGTGTTTGTTGGCATGTTCCTCTCGCTGCTCATGCGCATCCACTTGATCTGGCCCACATTGCCTTTGCCGCTCCTGGGCGACATCAAGCCGGAAACGTATCTCACCTTGGTAACCATGCACGGTACCATCATGGTGTTCTTTGTGCTCACGACCGCGCCACAGGGTGGCTTCGGGAATTACTTCTTGCCCATTCAGATCGGCGCGCCGGACATGGCTTTTCCGGTGCTGAACATGCTTTCGTTCTGGACAACCTTGCTGGGCTTTATCGTAATGATCGCGGCTTTCTTCGTGGCCGGCGGGGCGCCACTGCACGGGTGGACCGGCTACGCGCCGTTGAGCGCCATGCAATCAACCGGGCCGGGCGAAGGACTCGGCGCGGACTTGTGGATCATCAGTATTGCTATTTTCTGCATCGGTGCACTGATGGGTGCGCTGAACTTCATCACCACGACACTCGATATGCGAGCCAAGGGCATGACCATGATGCGCCTGCCACTGACCGTTTGGGCATGGTTCGTCACCGCTATCCTGGGGCTGCTCGCGTTCGGCGTGCTCCTCTCGGCCGGCATTCTCCTGCTGATGGATCGCAACCTGGGCACTAGCTTTTTCGTGCCGCTGGTGACCATCAACGGCCAGCTAACCGGGCATAAGGGTGGCTCGCCGCTTTTGTGGCAGCACCTGTTCTGGTTCTTCGGCCATCCGGAGGTTTACATCGCGATCTTGCCGGCCATGGGGATGTGCTCGCAGTTGCTCTCGGTGTTCTCGCGCAAACCGATCTTCGGTTACAAAGCCATGGTATACGCTATCCTGGGCATTGGTTTCCTGGGCTTCATGGTCTGGGGACATCACATGTTCATGAGCGGTATGAGCCCTTATACCGCCTTCGCGTTTTCCATCATGACCATGGGCATCGGAGTCCCTTCGGCCATAAAGACATTCAACTGGCTCGGTACGCTCATGCGCGGGCGGATCCGTTTTACTTCGCCCATGCTATTCGCCATCGGATTCGTCTCGCTTTTCGTTTCCGGCGGGATCAGTGGCCCCTTCCTGGCGCAACCCGTGCTCGACATTCAGTTGCACGACACCTATTTCGTGCCGGCTCACTTTCACCTTATCATGGGAGTGGCCTCCATCTTCGGCATCTTTGCGGCAACCTATTATTGGTTTCCCAAGATGTTCGGACGCATGATGAACGAATCCATGGCGCGCTGGCACTTCTGGTTCAGTTTCATTGGGACGTACGCGATCTTCATGCCCATGCACTATCTCGGTATGGCGGGGATGCCGCGCCGCTATTCGCAGCTTACGGAGGTCACCTATCTCCACGGACTGATTCCGCTGCAGAAGTTCATCACCTATGCGGCGTTCGTCACCATCGCGGGTCAATTGATCTTTCTGGTGAATCTCTTTTGGAGCATGTTCAAGGGGAAGCAGGCCAGCGACAATCCCTGGGAAGCGACCACCCTCGAGTGGACCACAGCGACGCCGCCTCCTCACGACAATTTCGGCGGGCACACGCCAGTGGTTCACAACGGTCCTTACGAGTACAACGTGCCCGGGGCGCCCCGCGATTACGTGATGCAGAGCGATCCGGAAATCGGGCCGGCACACTGATCACCATATGGCAAGTTTCTCCACGACCGCGACGGTAGAAGATCCCAGAATCGCATTGGGCGACGGTGGCATCCTGCCTCCCACCCGGGGCGGCGGTGGTGATGATTCCGGTCCGGGATTGCCGGATTACGCAACGCGCCTGCGCCGGGCGCGTCTTGGGCTGCTGGTCGCGCTGACGCCCGTGCTGATGCTGTTTGTCTCCTTCACAAGCGCCTACATTGTGCGTCAGGGTCTTCCCACGCTCGATCCGCGCACGAATACGCTGGTACGCGACTGGATCCCGGTAACACTTCCCAAGCTGCTGATCAATACAGGCGTGCTGATCTTGAGCAGCGTGTTCATCGAGCTGGCGCGTCGCCAGATTAAGGGTCAGGCAGCTCTTCGGCCGAACACAGCCCATCCAAGAGTCTCCGCCGGTGACCCAATGAGGATTCCCTGGCTGTCAATGACTCTGGTCCTTGGCCTCACTTTCCTTCTCGGTCAGTGGACGGCCTGGCGGCAACTGGCCGCCAATGGCTTTTATGTGGCGACCACCCCAAGCAGCTCTTTTGTCTATCTGCTGACCGGCACACACGCTATTCACTTGATGGGTGGTGTTCTCGCCCTGTTCGTCGCAGGCATCGCTTCGCTTCTCGGTCGCTCCGCGGCTACACGGAGCATTGTGGTGGATTTGACCGCGTGGTACTGGCATTTCATGGCCGCGCTGTGGATTTATATTTTGTGTTTGCTAGAGTTTGCCAGCTAACCGTACGTTTCTGAGCAGGAGGCCGGACGCATGGCTGATTCCGCAGTGCACGATATCCAGTCGGTCTATGAACCGTCGCTGTTTGGCACTTACTCCAAGAAAATCGGGATGTGGCTATTCTTGCTCTCCGATTCGCTGACGTTTGGCGCATTGCTCTATGCCTACAGCTATGGGCGCATTTCGACTGAAGGCTGGCCCACGCCTTTCCATTCCGAGAGCATCGTCAACGCCACCATCATGACGGCGTTTCTCCTTACAAGTTCCTTGACGATGGTGCTGGCGGTGAGGGCTTCCGTCCATGGCGATGCCAAAGGGCAGCGCCTGTGGCTGCTTGCCACTATGCTCTGCGGCACGGGATTCATCGTTCTTCACGGCCGCGAGTGGAGCAACTTGATCGCGGAAGGTTTGACTCTGCCAATGTTCCCTAAAGTGCCGGGTCGTGAAGCCGCCAGTGAGTTTGTTAACGTATCGAAAACCGTGCCGCAGTTTGGCGCGACTTTCTTCGGGCTGACGGGGATGCACATGCTGCATGTGACTCTGGGCGTGATTTATCTCGGCGTGGTCGCGCTGCGGCGCAAATTCATCCCCATCCTGCTGGTCCTCTGGCTGGTCGCTTGGCTGGCAACGCCGGCTTATAGCCCCTTTCACTATGGCGCGCACGTGCTCTTAATCGGCGCGATTGTCTGCTCGATCATTCTGTGGTTGAAGCCCAAGCTATACGACTCGTCCGACGTCGAAGTGGCCGGCTTGTACTGGCACTTCGTGGACCTCGTATGGATGTTCATCTTTCCTTTGGTCTATTTGATGTCCGCGAAAATTCTCTAGCAGCCGGAGGGATATGGATACCATTCAAATAGCTATCGCGGAACGGGTCGCCGAGCAGCACCGCCATCACGGCAAAGCGCTGTTCTTTTGGGTTTGGGGCGCGCTGCTGTTGATGACCGCCATCGAAGTCTATCTGACCTATCAGAATATGCAGCCCGGGAAAATGTTGACCATTTTGCTGGGCTTGTCGCTTGTGAAGGCCGCGCTGATCATCGGCTACTTCATGCACCTAAAGTACGAGGTATCGAGCATGAAGTGGCTTACAATGTGTTCGGTGGTCGCTTGTCTGATCCTGATGACCATCTTTTTCTTTCCGGATGCTTTTCGCATTCTCTATCTGGGAGTGAAATGACAGCTCGCGCCGCGCTTCTCGTCTTATCGTTCTTTTTGTGGGCTACTCCCGCGTTTAGCCAGGGTTGTGCCATGTGTCGCAGTTCCGCCGCGGCAACCTCCAAGGACGGCCAGAAGGCTATCAGCAAGGGTGTCCTCGTGCTGGTGGTCCCTCCCATTGGATTCATGACCCTCGGGGTCGGGCTGGCGTTTCGCTACGGAAGGAAGCGCGATCTCGAGAACTGCTGAATGCCGTGTTCCGAGAGAGCTGGCAATTTCTCCCCCAACGGGGACAGCAATAGCGGCCACGTCGGTGTTCGTTGAGCGGGGAGTCTTGGGACGGAGTAAATTCCAACGGCATCAGCGCAGGCTCAATTCCTGCGGCGGAGCCCTCAGTTGAGCCAACCGCTATAGCCCGGAGAGATTGCCTTCCCGTCCCTGCCGGAAGTCCTCTGCCGGAACCAAATAGCTTTACCCGACCCGTGAGCAGGGGAATCGCTTGCCAATTTTCAACTGATAATATCCCTCTTTGGAGGCGGCATTCATCAGTCCGTCGAAGACATCCGCAGGAACATTAAAAAACTGATACACCCCGCCGGGCTCGAATTTGATTTCGAGAGTTTCAGAGCGTTCCTGGTACCCAACCTGGGTAATTTCCTTGGAGGGAATGGGGATCCGTTGCATTTTTTTAGAGCTCCCTTTCTGGTGAGAGACGCTTCCATCGGGTGGCGGCGGGATTCGCCATCCTGGCACGGCCTTGGTGGTAGTGTGTCTATGGTGGAGATCCATTTTCCGCCTGACCGTGGCCTTCTGTCGTCCCTCTTGGTAGTGGCTCAACGGCGCGATCTTAGCATCATAAAATTGATTCAAAGTTGTTCCTTAACAAAGGAAGCGATTGGTCAGGGCGCGCGGATTTGAACCGGGACCTCCCGTGCTCAAGGCCGTCCCAGAAAGTCTATCTTGTTGGCCCGTTTAGCTTTGTTCTGCCTCGCGGTAGACGGTTTTGGATCTAATTTAGCAGCATTTGGCCCCCCAGCTTTTCTGAGAGCACCGCTGGTCGTCGAGGCCTTTGGCGCACCGTGGGGTGGCCCTCCACGGAGTTTGGGCTTAGTTCGATGACGCGCCCGTAGTCCTTGCCCACGACGTTCCCGCCCTTCCAGGCGAGCCCGGCAGGCGGCCATGGGAAGATGAGCGGTCAGATGGGCCTCCCCGAGCGCCAAAGCCTTCCTGACCGCCGCCTGTACCTGCCAGCACCACATGTGCTCCTGGCTTCGCTGAACTCGGGAACGGTTAGTGCATCTTGCCCCCGTCGAATCGGCAATCATCGCCATCTATTTCCTGGCAGTGATGGGCATCGGAATTTATTTGAAGCGCTTCATCTAAACCGGCGAAGACTTCTTCCTCGCGGCCGCGAAAGACGGCGTGGGTTGCCGGGCTGGCCTTTGTTTCGGCCAACCTTGGAACGCTGGAACTGCTAAGTCGGGCGCACTTCGATGAAATGACATGGCTCCCACGACGCCTCCAAAATTCTGGCGATGGCCGCCAGTTGCTTCCCCACGCTCGCGTTGCGCTGTTGAGCGATTAGGTTAGGGGGCTCCAGCTACATCAAACAGCGTTCCGCACGCTCGGCGTTGCAAATCGCGCAGATGGGAAAATTGCTGCTAGTACCCCCACGGATGATTTGTCTTTAGTCACCGTGCAACCTGGTCGTGATAAGCTCTGTCCAAGACATGGAGGTGTTCGAATGTGGCGTAAGGCGGAAGACAACAATCAAAAATCCTCGCCTGACACTTCGCCTTCGCCTGTTTTCTCGGCGGAGCGTGCTGACACCGCGGCGCAGGATTCTCCGGGGACGCCAGCCGCCGTGAGTCAGGGGATCAAGATCGAAGGGGAAGTCTCCGGTAACGGTGATTTGTTCATGGATGGCGAGTTCGATGGAAAAATTAGCCTCGGCACGGGGACTTTCACAGTCGGCCGAAACGCGCGGGTCAGCGCCGAAATCGAGGCCCGTGAAGTAATCATTCGTGGCGAAGTGATTGGCACGCTCAAGGCCTGCGAGCGCGTCCACATCCGGAGCACCGGTAAATTCACAGGTTACCTGGAGACCCGCGGCATCGTGATCGAAGATGGCGCGGTGTTGCATAGCAACGTAGCCGTCCCTCAAGCCGCAGTCGTCGAAGTCGCAGTGCCAGATGTCTCGGTAAGCGAAACAGACCAGTCGTCCCAGCCTTCTAGCCCGGAGCCTAGCCCGCGCGTCAAAGGCGCCGGCGGTACCCAGTAGCCGTGCCGAGCCCGCACAATGAACGCTCGTTCGGTCAAGTTTCCGATGTGCATAAACTGGGAGTTGCGTTCCCGGCGCTTCGATCGACGCCGCGCAACCTAGTCCACGTCAGGCGCCGAGGCACGTCACTTACTGCCGCCTGGTGCGCTATCCGCTCCAAGTAGGGAGCTTGAGGGCGCGCTCAAAGGCGGCGCGGGTATGCACCGGCTCGCCGTGCGAGACGATCACGTGCTCGAACGGAAGCTCCAGCAGCACGCGTAGGGCGGGCAACGCTCGTTCTTCATGGCACGGCGACGCCCAGACACGCAACTCGCCCCTCGGCGCCGTCAGCGCGTCGGCGAAAACGAGGGTACGTTGCTCGGGCAGCCACAGTGGGGTTTCGTTGCGGCCGCGTCCGTCGTAGAGGGCGACGATCCCTCCCGGAAGCTGGCTGCCTGGCTCGATCCACTCCAGCTCGGTGTCGGGGATGTCGTTGCGAAAAAAGAGGCGCGGGCCGAACGCGCGAGCACCGTAGCCTCGTACGAACAGATCGACGTGCCGAACGTGATCCGGCTTGAGAATGACAACCGCAGTCGGCGGATGCGCTTCGAGCCGTTCCCACACTTCCGTCGCATCGGCGGGCGGAGCAAGTGGATCCAGAAGCAGTGTCTCGCCCCTTGACTCGACGCACGTCGAGGCCACGAGCGGCTCCCAGCCCTGACCCGGCTTCCAGGCAGGATGTTCGAGACGCCATATCCACAGACCCGCCGCCACGTCCTTGATCTCCACTTGAAATGGGGGGTCCTGCTTCATCTGGCAAGCCTGGTCACGACGCTATACATTTTGACTGCTTCGAAACCCATAAGTGACAGAAACCCACATCGAGTAAATGTGCACGTGTGCCTCGCCGGGGGCCTTCCAACAGAAACATATGGAAGTCCGGGGCCAGAGGTTCGCCGCCAAGCTGCCGCATCATCGGTTCGACTTAACCTCGGATGGCAAGTCCATGGTTCGCCCGATGTTCGATTGACAAGACTCGATCAGCAAGCCATACCCCGATCCTCCGCCACTTTACGCTGTTCCCCCATTCTGCGCGAGCTTTCTTCAGAAAAATGATGTACCCTCTGTTAGATACATAACATTAGATAGAAATGGATGTACGCACAAAGTCGAGCACGGCTTGGCTGCTGCTGACGTTCACGCTGCCCACGAAGCGAGCCAGTCAGCGGGTGGAGGTCTGGCGAAAGCTGCAACGCTACGGAACCGTGCCGCTTGGCAATTCAGGGTACCTGCTGCCCAGCAATCCCACGAACGAGGAGCGCTTTCAGTGGCTCGCAACGGCCATTCGCAAATACGGAGGTGACGCTTCCATTGTTCACGTACGTTCCATCGACAACATATCGACTCCCCAATTGATCGGGCGGTTTGCGGAGGCCCGCGCGCGCGAATACCAGGAGTTGATTCGCGAACTGCAGAAGTTTTCTTCCATGCCGGTACAGAAGCGGGCCGTTGGTCGTCTGAGCCGGCTACGGAGCCGTTTCCAGGAGATTGTGGAGGTCGATTTCTTCGTCAGTCCCTTGCAGAAGCGTGTCGGGGAACTGTTTGCGCGGGCCGACGAAGCGCGCGTGGCGACGCCGGTGCCCGAGACAACGCGAATCAACCCGCGGGATTACAAGGGCAGAATCTGGGTCACGAGGCCGAGGCCGGGCGTGGATCGCTCCGCGTCCGCGTGGCTGATTCGGAGCTTCATCGACCCCAGGGCACGATTTGCCTTTGCGCCGGAAGGACAAACACCGCCCTCAGCCGTGCCATTTGACATGTTCCGCGGTGGATTCGGGCACCGCGGCGACTACTGCACTTTCGAGGTCCTGCAAAAAGACTTTAGGATTCGCGACCGGAGGATGAAGGTTATTTCTGAGGTGATTCATGACGCGGACTTAGCCGATGGCAAGTTCGGTCGCAAAGAGGGTTATGGGATCGATGAGGTACTCAAGGGTTGGGCGCGACAAGGAATCCCGGACCAGGACCTTCTAGATCGCGGAATGCAGTTGATTGAGGGGCTCTACCACTCGCTCGCGTGAGTGGCCAGCTCGCCGAACGGAGTTTGTGAAAGGAGAGAGCAGATCGTGTTAACGAATTGTCGCACCTACCTCCGATGGATTGCGGTCACCCTGGTTCTGTGTGTGCTAGTCGGGCCGACGATCCTGGCGCAAGCCGGTGGAGCGAGCAAGGCCCTTACGCTCGAACAGGCAGTTGATTTCTCTCTCAAGAACTACCCGGCTGTCCGCGCTTCGTTAGAGAGGGTCGGCGCGGCTCAGGCAGCCATTGGCTTGGCACAAACGAATTACCTCCCTCGCGCGGATGTGGTTTGGCAAATGAGTCGCGCGACGGACAACAACATTACGGGACTTCTTCTACCGCAATCCATCATCGCGCCGATCTCCGGACCCGTTACGGTGTCACTCTCAAACCACAGCGCGTGGGGAAGCGCTGCCGGGCTGCTGTTTTCCTGGGAGCCGGTCGATTTTGGATACCGGGGAGCTAAGGTAGACGCCGCGCGTGCCGTTCGGGATCGAGTCACTGCGGAAGCTTCGCTGACACGCCTCGATGTGGCCGTCGCCACGGTGAATGCCTATTTGACGATGCTGGCTGCCCAGCAAACAGCGCACGCCGCCGAGGCGGACGTGCAACGGCGGGAGACCTTCGACAAGGCCGTCCGGGTGCTGGTCGATAACCAGCTTCGTGCGGGAGCGGATGCTTCCCGTGCGGATGCGGAATTAGCTCGCGCCAAAGTCAACTTGGCCCGTGCCAGGCAACTACAGAAAGTAAGCAGAGCGGCATTGGCCGACATCCTCGGATTGCCGGATACCTCGGTAGAGGTACAAGAAAGCTCTCTGCTTGGTCCGCCTCCCGACGGATCTCCACACACCACTCTGCTTAAGAACAATCCGATCGCGGAGGTGCAGCACGCCCGGGTGGAAGAAGCCCAGGCGCAGATCCATATCTTGGACCGTTCCTACTATCCGAAGCTCTATCTTCAATCGTCGGTGTATGGACGCGGTAGCGGGTGGGACCCCACAGGCAAATTCGAGGGAGGAACGGCAGGCCTAGGCCCGGACCGTTCGAACTGGGCAGTTGGCTTGACCGTGACCTTTCCGGCATTGGACATCTTCGCGATCCGATCTCGAAAGGCGGTTGCATCGGCGAATGAGCGTGCTGAGGCAGCTCGCTACGATCAAGCCCTGCAGGACCTGACAGGTCAATGGCGGAAGGCGCAAGCCTCTCTCGAAGGGGCTCGCAGTGTCGCTGAGAACACGCCGCAGGAATTGGACGCGGCGCGCACAACCGAGAATCAAGTGCGAGCACGTTACCAATCTGGTCTCGCGACGCTCGTCGATGTTGCGGACGCGCAGAGCCTCCTGGTGCAGGCGGAAACGGACGACGCTCTTGCCCGGCTCGCGGTCTGGCAGAATCTGGCAGCGGTCGCGGCGTCAGAAGGCGATCTTCAGCCGTTCCTGCAGTTTCTCCACGATAAGACCCAGGGAGGGCCGTAACGCATGTGGCTGCTCCGCACTGCACTTCGCCGCCCGTTCACGGTCATCGTGGCGGTCATCGGCATAGCCCTTTGCTCGATCCTTGCTCTTACGCGAATGCCGATCGACATCTTCCCCAATCTAAACCTGCCTGTTGTTTACGTGGCGCAACCGTTCGGCGGCATGTCTCCCTCGCAGATGGAAGGCTATCTCGTCTACTACTACGAATATCATTTCCTGTACATCACCGGGATTGAGTCCGTGGAATCGAAATCCATTCAAAATGTCGGCCTGGTTAAGCTCACGTTTCACCCCGAAACAGATATGAGCCAGGCGTTGGCTCAGACCGTCGGCTACGTCGACCGCGCCCGCGCGTTTATGCCGCCGGGCACTGTTTCCCCATTCATTATGCGGTTCGACGCAGGCAGCGTGCCCGTCGGCTATCTGGTTTTTTCCAGTGCGACGCGGAGTGTCGCGGAGATCCAGGATCTTGCGCTGAACCGTGTGCGGCCGCTGTTTGCGACTTTGCCTGGAGTGTCCGCCCCCCCTCCCTTTGGTGGTGCCGCACGAACGATTGTCGTCAGTGTTGACCCTGATCGCCTCCGTGCCTACCGCATGTCGCCCGAGGAAGTCATCCAGGCACTGAATGCGGGAAACACCATCGTGCCGGCGGGGAACGTACGCACCGGCGATTTGCTGCGACTCGCACCGATCAATTCCGTGGTTACGAATATTAAGGACCTGAAGAATCTCCCAATTCGCACAGGTTCTGGCCCTACCGTCCTTCTCCGCGACGTGGGCACGATAGAGGATTCCAGCGACATCGTCACGGGTTATGCCGAGGTGAATGGGCGGCGGACCGTGTACATTCCCGTCACCAAGCGCGCCGATGCCTCGACGCTGAGCGTCGTAAACGAAGTCAAAGCGAATCTCGCGCAGTTCCAATCCGCCGTTCCGCCGGAGATCAAAATCGACTACGAATTTGACCAGTCTTCGTATGTGCGAAATTCTCTGTTGTCGGTTGTGCGAGAAGGCTTGCTCGGCGCGTTGCTGACCGGCATCGTGGTCCTGCTGTTCCTGCGCGACTGGCGTAGTGCGCTGATCGTGGCCGCCACCATCCCCTTTGCGTTGCTCACTGCCGTCGTGGCCCTCTGGGGTGCAGGACAGACCATCAACATAATGACGCTCGGCGGATTGGCACTGGCCGTCGGGATTCTGGTCGATGAATCCACGGTGGTGATGGAAAACATTCATAGCCACTTGGGTCAAGGGCAAGCGCGGGCGGTCGCCGTGCTGGAGGCAAGCAAGGAAGTTCAGATTCCGCGCTTGCTCGCCATGCTGTGTGTGCTCGCGGTGTTCGTGCCGTCCTTCCTTATGGTCGGCGTCTCCCGCTCCCTATTTATTCCGCTCTCTCTGGCGGTCGGATTCGCGATGGCCGCTTCGTATCTATTGTCCAGCTCGCTAGTGCCGGTGCTCTCGACGTGGATTCTCCGCGCCCATGTCCCTGACGACGAAAAAGGTGCACCCTCACTCCTCGCCAGATGGCGCGAAAGGCTCGGAAGGATTCTAGAGAGATCGACGCGAAACCGCCGCATCGTTGTCTCGCTGTATGCGGCTGCCTCACTCGCAGTCATCGTCCTCGTCGGTCCGTATCTCGGAAGAGAAATTTTTCCGCGGGTCTCATCCGGCCAACTTTTGCTGCGCTTTCGAGCACCCATAGGAAGCCGCGTAGAAGCGACCGAGAGATTATCTCTCGACGTGCTCCGCTCCATCGAAAAGGATGCTGGGCCGGGGAATGTGACGATCACTTTGGGGTATGTTGGTGCACCACCACCGAATTACCCCATCAACACGATTTACCTATGGACGAGCGGCCAGCACGAAGCTGTCTTGCGAGTTGCGCTGAATCCGGACTCAAAGATCCGTGTGGACGAGTTCCAGAATCAATTGCGAAAAACGCTTCCGTCACAATTTCCAGGGTGCCAGTTTTCTTTCGAAGCGGCGGACATCGTGACCCAGATCATGAATTTCGGTGCGCCTACCCCGGTGGAAATCAACGTAAGTGGACCAGACCTGGGCGCGAGCCGGGCGTTCGCTGAAAAGGTTCGTGGCGAACTCGCCCAGGTTCATGCACTCCGCGACCTTCAGTACGACGAGCCGTTGGACTATCCGAGCCTGGACGTCAACATCGACCGGGAGCGTGCCGGGCAAATGGGAGTTACCGCGGCTAGCGTAGGCCGCTCTTTCCTGGCCGCAACGTCGTCGAGCCGGTTTGTGATTCCGAATTACTGGGCCGACCCGAAGTCCGGTGTCGGATATCAAGTCCAGGTGCAAGTTCCTCAGTCGGAGATGACCTCCATCCAGGACGTTGAGCACATTCCCGTCATGCCGGGCACCGCTTCGCATCCGTTGTTGGGCGACGTGGCTCAGGTGGACTACGGCACTGTCGTCGGGGAATATCACCGTCTAAACGGACAAAGGATGGTGACACTTACCGCCAACGTGTCGGGTGCGGACCTCGGTCGCGTATCGATACAGTTGGATGAAGCCATCCAACGCGCTGGAGTCCCACCTCGCGGCGTAAAGGTCAACGTGCGCGGGCAGATTGGCCCGATGAAGCAAACATTGTCGAGCTTGGGAGTGGGACTTCTGCTCGCGGTCCTGGTCATCTTCCTTTTGCTTGCGGCGAATTTCCAGTCGATGCGACTGGCATTCGTCGTCCTGTCCACCATTCCCGCCGTCGTTTGCGGCGTGATTTTCATTCTTCTGATCACCCGGACCACTCTGAACGTGCAGTCTTTCATGGGTGCCATTATGGCCATCGGGGTGGCTGTCGCGAACGCCATTCTGCTTATCATTTTCGCCGAGGAGCACCGGCGTGCCGGGAACACCTCAAGTGTCGCCGCGATCCACGGCGCGCAAACTCGTATGAGACCCATCTTGATGACCAGTATGGCCATGATCGCAGGAATGATTCCCATGGCGCTGGGAATCGGGGAAGGGGCCCAACAAACGGCCCCCCTCGGACGGGCCGTCATCGGCGGGTTGTTGTTTGCTACCGCTGGGACTCTACTGATCCTGCCTCTGGTGTTTTCCATAATTCAGGAGCGAGCTGGAGTGCAATCGCTGTCACTGGATCCTGAGGATCCCCAAAGCGCGTTCGCCAGCGGGCCGCCGCGGAATCGGAATCCCTTGCCGGGAGAGGCTCTATGAGTCGAATGAGGGTTCTATCTAATCTTGTCCTCGCCGGTGGCGTTTGTTTGTGCAGTTCCTGCGGCTCGAACTCGGCCTCCTCCGCCAGCGCACCGAATGCACAAGGGACTGCGTCCACTCCTACTGTGGAAGTTACCAAGGTCGTATCCAAGAAGCTTGCCATCACCGCGCGCTTGCCAGGGGAACTGCAGCCTTATGAGGTTGTCGCCGTCTATCCCAAAGTTACCGCATTCGTTGATTCGATCAACGTGGATCGCGGATCGGTTGTGAAAGCAGGACAGCTCATGGCCCGTCTGCTGGCTCCTGAAATTGCCGCCCAGCGCGCCGAGGCGCAATCGAAACTCCAGGGAGCGGAGGCTCAACGGGGAGAAGCAGAAGCCAAGCTTGCCTCGGATGAAAGCACCTACCAACGACTGAAGGCGGCTTCCGCAACTCCAGGTGTTGTCGCCGGAAATGATTTGGAGGTTGCGCAAAAGGCAGTCGAGGCAGACCGTGCACGGCTCGAATCCGTCCGCGAAGGTGCCCAGGCGGCGCGGTCGGCATTGAAATCAGTCAGCGAAATAGAAGGGTATCTCCAGGTGCGGGCGCCCTTTGACGGCGTTGTAACAGAGAGGAACGTTCATCCAGGAGCGCTCGTGGGGCCGTCCAGCGGATCCGGTGTTGGAGTCCCCATCGTGCGGGTGGAAAAGATTTCACGTTTGCGGCTCCTTGTTCCTGTCCCCGAAAAATATGTGGCCGGTATAAAGGAAGGAGCTAAAGTCCGATTCAGTGTCCCGGCCTTTCCGAATCAAGCTTTCTCTGGAAAAGTTGCGCGGATTGCTCATTCGGTGGATGTGAAAACGCGAACGATGCCCGTCGAGTTGGACGTTACGAATACGGATGGACGTCTGGCTTCGGGCATGTTTCCGGAAGTGCTTTGGCCTCTCAGTCGATCGCAATCCACTCTTTTCGTTCCAACATCCGCTGTGGTCCGAACCACAGAAGCTGTTTTCGTCGTTCGTATCCGGGGTGGCAGCGCAGAGTGGGTGAATGTCCAAACGGGCGAGGTGGACGGAAAGCTGACAGAGGTCTTCGGTGACTTGCGAGAGGGAGATGACGTTGCTGTGCGAGGCACCGACGAGTTGCGTGCTGGGACTCATGTTGCTTCGAGACAGAGCTCGCCGGACTTGAAAGGCTCAGAGAAGTAGCCTGAGAGCTGTCTCGTCCAGCGGCGGCCCGGTCTACATGGGGCCCGCTCGAGGGGTTCTTGATGAGGTGGGTTACGAGAACAGACATTAAAGTGGGCCGCGTCGCCTGCCCTTGGCTCATTCGGCGATTCATTGACGCACACGGCGAGTTCCTCTGCGCGCCCGAAGACCGGCTTCTCGAAATCGCTAGCAGAGAAGGGGCCATCCCGTTTGACGCAGCTCGGTTCCCTGAAGTGCAGCTGAATCATCGGGGGGAACGCTGTGCGTTTGAGGCTATCGTCGAGGATTACAAACTCAATGATCCTGCACTTCGCCGTCTCGCATTCAGGGTACGAGGGGCAGACGTCAAAGGGCAGGAACACATCGCTGCGGAGGGTCTTGGATTGCGCGCCATCGCTCGGGGCTTCGCGCTTCCTGGGATAAGCGATGAAGAGCGTCTGCGAAGGAATACCCACTCTACGACGCGCTGTATGAATACGTCCGTCAGAAGTCCAACAAGCAGTAGCAAGACTAATTTCTGGATTTTCAAACTCGAACACTAGGAGGTTCGACACATGCCTCGTTTGATCCGAAAAGGAATAGTGGTTTTATTCGGGAGTATTGGTCTGCTGTTCTGCGGCCTGAGCGCTTTCGCCCAGGACGTGCCAAGCGATTATCAGGAGGTTTTAAGATTTCTCGACCGGAAGGGTGATTTCAAGACGGGCGTGCTCAAGGTCAACATCCCGCGTAGTGACTTGAAAATCTCCATTCAGGGTTTCTCGACGCCGACGCCTTTTGGATTCGGTGGTTGGATTGCGCTGACCAAAAGTACCGACGGTTCGGACGTGATGATGGGCGATCTGGTGCTCTTGCAGGAAGAAGTGAACCCCGTCATGTCCGCGCTGCTGGATAACGGAATCGATGTCACCGCGCTGCACAACCATTTCTTTTGGGACGATCCGCACGTCTACTTCATGCACGTACACGGCCTGGGCAAGGCAGCTGACCTTGCCCGCCGCGTGAAGCCGGGACTGGATCTAATCGGCCATGTCGTTCCCTCGGCTGCTGCGCCGGGTTCTGGCACCGGTACTCCGCTCGACACAGAAAAACTAGCCAAGCTCATTGGCCATCCTGGCGAGCAATCCGGCGCTGTCTATAAAATCACTATCGGACGTGACGACATTGCCATGAAAGACCACGGTGCGGCGATCAATACCCGCATGGGGCTGAACACGTGGGCCGCGTTTGTCGGAACCCAAGGCGACGCTGCGATCGCTGGCGACATCGCTATGCTTGAAAACGAAGTCACGCCGGTGCTGAAAGCGCTCCGCAAGAACGGTCTCGATGTAGTCGCAATTCACCACCACATGACCGAGGATCGGCCCATCGTGATCTTTCTCCACTATTGGGGCAGAGGTCCGGCAGAAAAGCTAGCCACTGGCTTTAAAGCGGCTCTCGACGAACTCGGCAAGGGCGTCGCGGCCCACGCGATGGCGCACTAGCAACAAAATTCTGAAGAGGTTACTGGGGGCTTTTTATGCAGAAACGAATTCTGATAGCCGGATTTATCGCCTTGTCCGGAGCTATGGCACTCGCAGCCAGTCCGGGTGGCCTTACTCTCAAGAAGGTGGCCGAATTCGATTTGCCGGGACCACCAGGCAAGCGCTTCGACTATCTCACCATTACGCCCGACGATCACTATTTGCTCTCAGCTCATCTCGCTGCAGGACAGACGTACGTCATCGATCTGCGCACAAACAAAATTGTGGCCACGGTGACCGACACGCCGGGTGCTGAAGGCGTTGAGTACGTCCCCGAATTAAAGAAAGCATACACGTCGAACGCTGGCGACAACACCATAGGTGTGCTGGACCTTCGTCAGATGAGGGTAGTCAAGAAAATTCCCACCGAAGCCAAACCGGACGGCAGCGCCTACGCTGCACCGTTCCACAAGCTCTACGTTTCCGATGAACGAGGCAAAGCGGAAGCCATCGTAGATGTCCGCACAGATAATATCGTTAAGACACTCCACTTCGACAGTGAAACGGGAATGCCGCAGTACGATCCCGTCGCCCAGAGGGTTTACGTAAACCTCCAGGACAAAAATATCTTCGCGGTCATCGATCCAGCTACAGATGAAGTCGCCGGCCGCTATCCGGTGGGGCGGTGCGCAGGGAATCACGGGATGACCCTTGACCCAGAGCATCATCGTGCCTTCCTCGCCTGCGAAGGCAACGACTTGATGACGGTCTTTAATCTCGACACTCACCAACCCATCGCGTTCCTTCCGGTGGCTGGCGGCCCGGATGTCATCAAATTCGATTCTGGACTCAGGCGAATCTACGTGGCCTGCTCGAGCGGAGCCATATCGGTATTCCAGATGGACGACCCCGATCACTACCGCAAGCTGGAGGATTTTCCGGTTCAAAAAAAGGTGCACACCCTGGCAGTGGACCCCGACACTCACCGTGTCTACGCGCCGGAGCAGGAAGCGGACGGCAAAGCCGTGGCGCGCATGGTCGTATACGACGCCGTAATCAATCCGTAGCTGAACGCATCTCTCGATAAGGTGCATACCGGTTCCTTCGACGATCCGGAGCGGAGCCACCGAATTACGATGTTGACCATCGACGCAGCACCCGGCGCGCTCAAAGGACTGACGCGTGATGGATGGTTATTGTTCCTTACACGATTCATACGCCTGTTCGCGTACTGGTCGTTATCCGTAGTTCTGGTCTTTTACCTAATCGCCTTGGGACTCAGCGAATCGCAAACCGGTATACTTCTCACCCTCACGCTCGTCGGCGATGTTGTGGTTTCACTCTTTCTCACGACTCGGGCGGATCGGATGGGCCGGCGTCGCATGCTTATTGTTGGTGCCATTCTCATGGCGGCGGCAGGCCTAGCCTTTGCCTGCACCAAGAATCTTTTGCTCCTGATTATCGCCGGCACGATTGGCGTCATAAGTCCAAGCGGTAACGAAGTGGGCCCGTTTCTGTCGATTGAGCAGGCCGCGCTTTCTCATGTGGTTTCTCAGCAAACCAGGACGGAGGCATTTGCCTGGTACACGCTAACCGGATCGGTAGCCACGGCGATGGGAGCACTATTCGGCGGGACGGTCACACATGCACTGCAAAGAACCACCTGGACGCCGGTGGGAACCTACCGGGTGGTGGTGGTTCTGTACTCGCTTCTGGGCGTTATCTTGGCGTATTCCTTTACTCGTCTCTCACCCGCGGCGGAAGTGAGTTTGCCGCAAGAAGGATCGGCTTTGCCCGGAACGATCGGGAGCTTCTTGGGGATCGGCCATTCCCGGCCAATGGTTATGAAACTTTCGAGTTTGTTCGCCCTGGACTCGTTTGCCGGTGGTTTTGTGGTGCAGAGCTTTGCGGCGTTTTGGTTCTACCTGCGATTCGGTGTAAACCCGGGAACACTCGGCGTCATTTTCTTTTGGGCAAATATCTTTGCGGGGATTTCCGCACTATTGGCGTCCCGTCTGGCCTCGCGCTTGGGCCTCATCAACACGATGGTGGTTACGCACCTCCCTTCCAACGTCTTGCTCATCCTTGTGCCACTAATGCCCAGCCTCTCGCTGGCGGTTTTGGTTCTTCTGGTGCGCTTTAGCATCAGTCAGATGGATGTTCCGACGAGGCAGTCGTACACGATGGCCGTGGTGCGCCCGGAAGAACGCTCGGCGGCCGCTGGAATCACTGGCGTCGCGCGAACGATGGGCGCTGCCATCAGCCCCTTGTTCGTGGGATTTATGTTTGCCCGGCCTTCTTGGATCAATGTGCCATTCTTCATCGCCGGCACACTAAAAATCATCTACGATCTGTTGCTCTATCAAGCATTCGTAGCAATTCGGCCGCCCGAGGAACGGTAGCTGGTATACGAACTGCCGGCGCCGTTGCGGCTCATTCAACGAACTCCGATGCCAGGTGTCACCGGTCGTATCGATCATTTCACGGCATTCCCGAAGCGCCGGCTGCTAATTTATGCCGCCTTGGGTAACAATTTGTAACAATTCAATGGAGATGGTCATACATTTGAGGCCAAGGTCGTTCAGAGCATCAAAGGGTGAACGAACCCCGTGGCGTACTCTATTTTCCCGGATTCGACAAGATCTTCGTAGCCAACGTGGGAGACGGAACGGTCTAGGTTATGACGGCAAGATATACGCTCTTTGCAAGGGTAGCGACTTCGGTGCGGAATCCGATACCGATAACCTTCGATGGGATGAGGATTCAAAACGGGTTTTGCCCGCGTCGTGGGCGGCATCGCTACGATTGGCGGCAACGGAAGCCCAAGTCGGGAAGGACCTCGGAGTCAAAGCAAACGATCTAGTGGCCCTCGATGAAGACGATCAGCGGCCCTTCGTTGTCACTCGGAGACCTCCGTTCGCACTGAAACTTGATACCAATACTCGTCAGGAGGTTGCAAGAGTCCCGGGGAGGGGGATCGTGCGACGATGTCTATTACGACGGGGGGCGCAGGCGCATTTATGCGCTCGCCGGCGAAGGATTTATCAGCGTGGTCCAACAAAATGACCCGGACGCTGTCCGCAAATATCCCCTCTCGAGTGGGCGTGCGCACTGGCATTTTCTTTGGAACGAGCTCGTACGTCGGCGTGTCGGCTTCGGGATTGGAACCCGCGCGAACATGGAACTATGGAGTGCCGGAATAGAGTGTCAAAAGGCTAAGGCCCCGGCGGCCGATGAGCTTTCGGGACGATGGATTCGGCCCGATGAGCCGTCGAGCAGCCTGGCAAATCCAGGTTCCATGAGCAACTTCTCCCGTAGCCAGCTCGGTTTAGTTTGCTGGCTTCTCAGTCTGTGTCTCTCGTTATTTCAACCGTCTGGCGCGAACGCTGAAACTCCATCCGCGAAGGGCGGGTCGGTTCGGATTAGTGCAGAAGCAACCCGCGTCAACCAAGCCCCAAAGCTCGACGGAACCCTGAATGACTTGCTTTGGCAATCGGCGAACCCCATCACTGATTTTCGCCAGCGCGAGCCCCACGAAGGTGAGGCACCATCCGAGGAGACGGAAGTACGCATTCTCTACACTCAGCATGCCGTGTATTTCGGGATTCATTGCTTGGACTCCGAGCCCTCGCGGATCATCGCTACGGAACTTCGCAGGGACGTAAGCCAAGACTTGGACGACCACTTCGAAATCCTGATCGATTCAAACCACGATCGCCGCGGAGCATACGTATTCGAGGTCAACGCACTTGGCACCCAGAACGATGGTCTCATCGTGGAGGAGCAAGGCGGCACCGATAGAGGAGATTTCGACCCGGGTTGGGACGGAGTATGGACGTCAGAGGCGCGCATCACTCCTGACGGATGGACCGCTGCAATAGAAATTCCATTCACCACCCTCAATTTCAATCACTCAAGCGATGTGGTCTGGGGTCTGAATTTGAAACGCTTCATCCGTAGAAAGAACGAAGAAGACCTCTGGAGTGCTTACCGGCGAACTTTTGGGATCACCAAGGTCTCGGAAGCAGGAGAGCTGCGGGGCATCCAGGACATCGGAAGTGGACGACTCTTCACCGTGAAACCATACGGCCTTGCCGGGTATGACAAGCAGACAGGGCAGGACTCCAAATTCCCGCTGACGGCCGGAGTCGATATTAAGTACGGCCTTACCTCAAACCTCGTCTTGAATCTCACGGGAAACACGGATTTTGCCGATACCGAGGTTGATCTCGAGCCTTTCAATCTGACGCCGTTTAAAGTCTTCATTCCGGAGAAGCGCCAGTTCTTCCTCGAAAACGCAGGGATCTTCAATTTCGATATCGGCGACCAGGATCAATTGTTCTTTAGCCGTCAGATTGGGATTGATCCAATAACCGGCCAACAGGTGCCCATCAATGGCGGAGCCAAACTGACCGGGACATTTGGTCGGATGGAGGTGGGTATAATGGGCGTCAACACTCGTTCCAGTGGTCCAAATCCTTACGCAAACTATGCTGTCGCAAGACTGAAAGAGTCTCTATGGCTCGGTTCTTATATCGGTGTGATGGGCACAGATAAACGGTCAGGAAACGTACTTGACAGTTTCAACCAGACGGGAGGTGTTGACTCGCGACTGGTCTTCTTCAAAGACTGGTTTGTTGACGCGCATGTGGCCGGAACCCGATCCCCTGGAGACCCTGGCGGGGCGAGCGATGTCGGGGCCTCGCTCTCGTATCGGTCAAACTGGCTGGACGGGATCGTAGAGCGGAGAAAAATCGGGCCAAACTTCAACCCGGAGGTTGGTTTCATCGAAAGAACCGGCTCAAACGAAACGTACGGGGATTTTACCTTTAAGGTCAGGCCCCAGATCAGTGGCGTGCGCGAGTTGCAATTTGAGGGATTCATTCTCCATGCGCCCGATACGCGTAACGAAGTTTCGACGCAAGAATGGCAGGGCACGTTCCGGGCCGAGTTCAATAACGGGGCGTACACCGACAACGATATCGCGGACGTGTTCACGCAGCTGATTACAACGCCCTTTCATATTTACAAGAACATGTTCATTCCGAACGGCATCTACCACTTCGCCCGTCATCAGCTTACCTATGGATCCGGGCAGGATCGCCGATTTACATACAATTTCTTCGAACGCTTTGGCGGCTACTACGGTGGGACTCTGAATGAATTCCGTGTGCGGGCCAATTATCGCCCGACGGTCAAATTTTCGATCTCTGCTTCCGAGACCTGGAATAGATTTCGATTGCCTTTGCCTAACGGCAATTTCTCAGTACTGCTGGCAAGCTTGCAGGCAAACTACTCCTTCACTCGTTTTCTGACATTCACCAGTCTTCTTCAGATGGATACGTCAAACACGCAGGCAGTCAGCGCCAATCTTCGCCTAAGGTACAACTATCGCCCGGACAGCGACCTCTACATCATCTACAACGTCGGAACGCAATTCGCCAGTATCGCTCCGGCGAATCCCCCGCAAGTCCGCGAGACCCGATTTGCGGTGAAATATACCTACTCTTTCGCCCCGTAGTAGAAACACTACATTGAAAACAAAGAAGCAAGTGGTTGGGGCGCTCGGATTTCGCGTGTCCCCATTGTTTGACTGGTTGTAGCTGGGCCGCGGCGAAAACGGAAAGCCGCCTTCGAACGTCACGATCGAGTTCACCGTCCAACCGCCTAACGACGCATTCGCCAATCCCTGCAAACCACGAAGAAAACGCTTCCCGTGCCCAACTGGAAGCGCATAAGTTGCATTTAACAAGCAACCTGTCTGACGTCGAAACTACCAAAGCCCCAATCCGACCGCAGGTTGCCGGTCCGCTTTTCGATGTGGTCGCGTTGAGAGTTGCCTTCGTCGTGAATTCCCGTGACGGCTTCCGCGGGAGAACGCGAAACCCAAAGAACAAGTGTAGGCAAGGCTTGCCTACGGCGATGCGGCTTGAAATCGAGGGCCGCAAACAGCTGGACTGGGAAGAAACCGTTGTTGAGATTCCGGCCGCGGTGCCACAAATGCCCGAATTGCAAGTGGGACTTCACCCAGAAGAAGAAGAAGTGGTGCCCCGGATGTGACACGTTGTTCTTGATGGCGTCGGATATGTCCTCCGATTCCGAGCTCGCCGAACCTTCAATTTCTGGGCCGGTGCCGTGACAGATGAGCAGTCAGAGGTAACTGTTTGTAATTTCACGGTGCCGATCGCAACGTTTGGGAACTCTCGGGAACTCTTATTGCACGCTAATCGCCCATGAATGGGTGCGACAGCAGGCTGGGATTAACTACGGGCCATGTAAGTCAGAACGTGGCGGTCAGGTGCGAGGGAACCAGGCATCGAAGATGACGCGTCATTGCGTTGGGGTATTGTCAATACAGGGTGTGTTGGATCGACCCAGCCAGGGCAAACTAGGACCAGTGAATATGCAGAAGTTATGCCTCCGCGCATTTGGCGATGAAAGTGCCCTATTGATCGTCGATTGTCAGGACGAGGGTGGGGGAGCGCACCAGTAAATGTCCACGACTCGTTTATCGACGTCATTCATCGCATCTCCTAATTGGGTTGGTGAGCGAGGTGTTTTCGACACGCCAAAGAGAGCATCAAGGTTGTAATAACGCCCTGGTCAGGCTAACTTTCAATTAGGGCCTGCGGCCCGCGAAACTTCATGAAAATCGCTCGGGGCTCATTACGTTAACCCCTTTGATTTCAGCACACCCTGATTTGAGACCCAGGGTCTTTCGACTGTGTGCTTTGTAATAGGGCATGATGGCGGAGACAGGACCGTCTTGGAGGTTGGCTACAATGAGGCTATCGCCCCAGATCCACGCCTCGTCGGGGAGGACGCAAAGGCATTTATGGCCTCGCATTTCCGAGCCGGCGGCAAGGATTGGCAGTAGCACAGGTCGTTGGGTGGTGAATGATGAAGTCATGATTCGAAGTTCTATTTTCTGTGTAAGTCTCGCGTTTGCCGCCATACTTCTCGCGGGAGAGGTCCAGCCCGCGCACGGTCAGGAAGGGCCCTCGGTCCAGCAGAGCATTGCTGCAGCACAGGCAGATCTGCGTCATCGGCGCTATTCGCAGGCGATACAAACACTGCAGGAAGCACTTAAACGATTTCCGGGGAATTCTCAGCTCCGGGTCGAACTGGGTAGGACCTATGTTTATGAGCGCCGAGACGGGCGGGCCCTGGAAATCTTCCGCGGGGTCCTGCGCGACGATCCCTCGAACCGAATGGCAAAGATCGAGTTGGCTCGCCTGCTGAGTTTTCGCGAGAAATACGAGCCGTCAAATCAACTTTTCCGCGAGGTGCTTGCAGCAGATCCGAACGATGAGGCCGCGGCTATCGGGCTGGTACGAAATTTGCTACTTCAGAAAAGGAAAGACGAGGCCGGCAGCGAGCTGGAGCTAGCACTGGCCCGCCATCCAAACAGCATTCGCCTGCAGGAGTACAAGGATGACTTACAAAAGAATCAACTACCGCTTCCGGAGGCCCATGAGATTAGCGCGCTAAACCGAGTTGAAGCGGATGCAAGCTACTTCAGCGATAACGCAGGAAACCGTGTCTTGAGTGCTGGACAGAGGTTGGATGTTGAGATGGGACGCCAAGTCACGAACAGTTTGCGCATCGATGAAAAATCTCTTTGGGTGAGCCAGGGCCCAAAAGCAAACATCTTTACCGTCAATGATGAAGGCCGGGTGCGGTTGGCGCGCTGGCTCTTCGTTGCAGGGGGAGCGGGGATCGTTCGCTTTGCTGACGATTCGAATCGGGCACTCTACCGCGGAACCTTGATTCTTCATCCGTTCCAGAGTGTTTGGCTGCAAGGAGGTTTCTCCCGGATTCCGATTACCCCGACTTTCCGGTCAACTCGGTTCGACGTGTTGGCGGAGGGTTGGTGGAGCCGGCTCGACTGGCAGCTGCGCTCCTGGCGGATCAGCGCCGATTTCTTCAAGCAGCACTTTTCCGACTCAAATCGAACCCAAAGAGAAGATGCTGAAGTGCTGCGGTGGATTGGAGTTTCGCATTTCGCTGTAGGACTGGGATACCAATACACGCATTCTTCATTCTCGCGGACATTTTCGCACGGCTATTTCAGTCCAAACCAATATCACAGTCACCTCGGACTTGGTGGATTCCGTTTTGCTGCAGGTAAAATCTACCGCGGCGAATTTATCGCGCAGTTTGGTGCCGAATCTTTGTTGCAAACCCCCTACCAGACTGCGTGGCAGACCACAGCGAAGAATCGCTTTATACTGGGAAGATGGGAGGTGGGCGCCGACTATACCTACTTCCACCTGGCTCAGCCCACGGGAGCATTCCGGGCGCAGGTGGAGCGCTTCAGTCTTGTGTACCATTTCTAGTCGGTCCTCACGAGGAGAGTTGGCTCGTATGGAGACTACAGGAATTGGGGTAAGGGCATGGAGAAGCAACTCAAAATACTCGTCGTGGATGACGACAAATCCATTTGCCGCTGGTTGAATGCCGTTTTGACGGAGGAAGGCTACGTATGCTGCGCCGCGCGCAGTGTCGAGGAGGCCGAACCGCTCCTTCGTGAAAACCGGATCGATCTGGCGCTTCTGGATATCTATATTGGACAGGCCAATGGTCTCGAATTTCTGGAAAAACTGAAAACATTGCAGCCGGAGTGTAAGTGTGTGGTGATGACGGCACATGCCAGCGTCGAGACCGTGGCTCGCTCCGTTGCAGGCGGAGCACTCGAATATCTCAGCAAGCCCTTGCTGATTGACGAACTGCTCGCCCTGTTGCGCAAGTTGCGAGCGTCGCGACACACACCCGCCTTTGCGCCGAAGGATACCTTCGGTCTCAAAACGGCGATTGTGGGGCGCAGTCCGAAAATGCTGGAAGTATATCGGATCGTCGCGCGGGTCGCGCCCAGCACGGCCAACGTGCTCATTACCGGTGCGAGCGGGTCGGGAAAGGAACTTGTGGCGCGGGCCATTCATGAGCACAGCCCGCGCGCCAAGATGCCCTTCACACCTATCAACTGCGGGTCCTTCCCGGAGACAATCCTGGAAAGCGAGTTGTTTGGGCACGAAAAAGGTTCCTTCACCGGCGCCGACAGTCACCGCAGCGGGCTATTCGAGGCCAGCAACGGCGGCACGATTTTCCTGGACGAGATCTCGGAGACCAGTCTGAGTTTTCAGGTGAAATTGCTTCGCGTTCTACAGGAGCAGAAGGTGCGACGCCTGGGGTCGAACACCCTTGTTCCTCTAGACGTCCGGATTGTGGCTGCTACGAACAAGGATCTGAGCGCGCTTATCCGGGCAGGGCAATTTCGCGAAGACCTTTATTATCGCCTCAGCGTCGTCACCATTCAACTTCCCTCGCTTGAAGAGCGTCCCCAGGACATTCCACTGCTCGTGCAGCATTTTCTGGAGCGCTTTAACCAGCGCAATGCGCGCCAAGTGAATATCAGCGAAGACGCTGTTTCGCTGCTCGCTTCCATGAGCTGGCCCGGTAACGTGAGGGAGCTCGAAAACTTTATCGAGCGACTGGCTATTTTCGCTGCGACCGAGGGAATCTCGTGCGAGGGAGTGGAACGCGAGCGAGCGCGGCGAAGCGAGGCAACTTCGGTCCCAGAGAACTTGACGTCAACGCTGACGGGCAAGCTGCAGGAAATGGAGCGGCAGGAAATCGTCCGTGTGTTGCGAGAATCACGTGGCAATAAGTCGCTGGCGGCGCGGAAGCTTGGAATTGAACGCAAAACCTTGTACGAAAAGGCGCGCCGCCTGGCAATCGACCTGCAATCAGAAAAAACATGAGCGATTCAGGAAAAGACCGCCCGCACCAGGTGCGCCGCCAGCCGGTGCACTGGCTGTTGCTGAATGTCTTGCTTCTGTCCATGGTCGGTGTGCTCAGCCTCAGTTATCCGGTGGAAGAACTTAGCCGGCGCGCGGGAGACTTCTATTTCCGGCTAAGGGAGAATCAGGGCACTTCGCCAGACGTGGCGCTTGTGTTGATTGACGACGCCAGTCTTGAACGTTACGGGCGATGGCCCTGGAAACGCTCGCTGCTCGCAAGAGTAGTAAGGGCGGCCAGCGCCGAGCGGCCCAAGGCGTTGGGCTTGGACATTTTACTCTCGGAACCCGAGGACGAAAGCGATGATCGCCAATTGGCGACGGCGCTGGAAGAGGCGGGGAACGCTGTTCTTGTGGGCAAGATCGGCAATTCACCTCAAGGGCACCTCTGGGTCGAACCGATGCCACTGTTCGCGGAGAAAGCCATTGCCGTGGGGCACGCTCAAGCTGCTCTGGGACCCGACAGTATATGCCGTAGCGTCCCGGTGCGGGAATTATCTCTCGAGGGCCCTCGCTGGGCGTTTGCGTTGGAAGTGGCGCGCGTTGCTAGAGGAGCGCCCCTCGAAGATGACGGGCGCGAGGTGCGAGTCGGAGGGCGACGCATCCCTGCGGTGCAGACGTCTTCTCACGCCGCGATTGCCGGCGCCGAGTTCGAATCGCCGCGTTTGCTGCTGATTGATTACCGCGGCCAAACAGCTCCCGGCGAGACGTCGCCAGCATTCTCCGCGGTCTCCGTCGTGGACCTACTGGAAGGAAAGACAGGCGGGCAACTACAAAGGAAAGCGGTGTTGATTGGATTCGGCTCCGCGGAAATAGGGGACCGCATCCCAACTCCAGTCAGTGGCAGACTGCCGATGCCCGGGGTGGAAATCCATGCCAATCTGGTCGATGCCATCCTTGCCGGAAGGAGCTTGCGCCCTCTGAATGGATGGCTAAGTCTTTTGCTTCTATGTATGTTCAGTTCCAGTTTCACCTTCGTGGTGCTGCGCTGGCCGGTCTGGAAGGGGTTGATCGCGCTCGCGGTATTACTCGCAAGTGGTCTCGTAGCGAGCTACTTGGCTTTTGCTTGGATGCATCTGCTGATCGGACTGGGACCACTTTTGTGTGCAGGTCTGCTGGCCGGCCCGTTGGCGCAGTTGCAGAACCTCGTCGTGGTGGACCAAGGCCTTACGCAGGGCCTTCGGCAACTACAACTGACGCTGAAGACGCCCGGCTCGGAAACAAGAGAAAGTCTGGCGGCGGCCTTGCGCGCAGAAGCGAAATCCGCGGAGGGAGACTTGCATTGGAAGGTGCATCTGCTTCGGCACCTGCAAGCGGAGCTGAGTTCGCTGTATGCGTTTGATGAAACCCTTCTGCAAGCGATGCAAGAGGGCTTGGCCGTCTTCGCATCCGATGGGCGGCTCATATTTCACAATCCACAGTGGCAAAGCTTCTGCGAAAAGCAAGGGTGGGGAGCGGACTCAAGTCTCGACAATTTCGTCGCAGGTCTCCGCGAGGCACCGTGGGGCGATATCCGCAAGTCACTGGTCACTCCTGGTGTGTGGCTCGATGCCGAGGTGAACCTAGGTCAGGGACTCTGGCAGTTGCGGGCTGTGAAACTCAAATCCACGTCGGCTGCTGACCCATCGGAAGTAGTCATGGTGGTCGCGACTGACCAGACGGTCAGGTTGGAACGAGATCGTGCGCGCGCGGAAGCGCTTGGCTTCGTTACTCACGAACTTCGTACCCCGCTCGTCTCGATACAAGGCTTCGCGGAGTATCTGCTCCGGTATTCGAAGGAACGCGCCAGCAGTGAAGCGGCCGCCACTATTTTCCAGGAGTCAGGCCGGATGGTAGCAATGATCAATACATATCTCGATGTGCTGCGGCTTGAGGCGGGGGCGCGCTCCATGCGCAAAGAGACCTTCCAGATCGGCTGCACGATAGAGCAAGTGGCACGGGTCGTTCAGCCTATCGCCCAGGCTTCTGAAATCAAGGTCCGAACTGAATTTGCTCGTTATTTACCGGCACTTCACGGCGATCCTCACTTGATCGAGGGCGCTTTACTGAATCTGGTAAGTAACGCCATCAAATTCAGTGCACGCGGAAGCGAAGTGATGCTACGAGCCCAGATTGACGGAAACGGTGTCATACTGGAGGTGTGGAATCCGGGTCCCGTGATTCCGCCGCAAGAACTGGTTCATCTTTTCGAACCTTTCTACCGCGGAAGTGAGCAGGAAAACACGGCACGCGGATGGGGACTCGGGTTGGCCTTTGTCAAACGGATCGCCGAACAACATGGAGGAAAAGTTGAGGCCCGCAGCGATGCTAGTGTAGGCACATCTTTTCTTATTCGTCTGCCGGCAACTCGAGAGTTTTACAGTGAGGTACTTCAATGAGACCTGTGGCAATTCGTTGCATCCTATTTTGCCCTTTGATCTCCTGGTTGACTATCGCTATGGCCGTGGCCCAAGAGCAACAGCCGAGGATGCCTGCCGCTGCTGCGATAGCTGGAGCCACGATTGCCGCGTGGAGGGGTAATGTTCGTCTGAGCCTTCCGGACCAGTCGCCTACTAATCCGTCGCGTGGAGAGCAGCTTCCTCCAGGCACAATTCTTGACACAGGCAACGGCAGATTACTTCTTCGCCTGAGCGACGGCAGTGAGGTGATGCTCAGGGCGCACACAAGATTGCGGGTGCAAGAACCTTCTTTGACTGATCCGAGTTACTTCCAATTGCTTCTCGGACGAATCCGTGCGCTCATCTACAAGCGGACAGGTGGCACCGTGCCGTTCGAACTCGGAACCCCCAGTGCCGTGATTGCCGTTCGCGGGACCCAGTTCGAAGTGGAAGTCAATGCGCACAACGTCACGGAAGTGGACGTGGTGGACGGACTTGTCGAGGTCTACGGACGGAACGCTACTGGAGGATCAGTTCTCCTGGAGCCTGGATTTTCTACCCGTGTTGGAATGGACTCTGGTCCAGAACTGCCGGAACCGACCAATGAAATGCGTCCCGAAGTGGAGAGGCCTGAACCCGGAGAAAACGAACTAAGTGGAAAGTCTGAGTTAGAGGGTGAATTCGAACGGGCAGAAGTAGAACTAGAAGTCAAGATAAGAGAATCAGCAGAAAAATGGGAAAGGATCGAGGCGCGCGAGATCTCTGAGCAGCCTGGGGTAGCAGGAGAGACCGACACCAAGCCCTCCAGGCCTGGTTCGGAACCATACTAAATTCTGGTGGTTCGATTGGCGCATTTTTCGCCCCCAGGTCCCCGCTCCACGGGGCGAAACCGGACTGCTCGTCCAAATGCCCCGCGTCAAACTGCAGCTCTTTTGCGCCTTCGCACTGGAATTCCAGACCGGGAAGCGAGTTTGTACCCACCCAAGTGTGTGTCGAACGCACTCACATCCAAGGCCCTTGGCAACATCTAAATAATTCACAATAAAGCACTTATTATATTTTTGGTTTGGTGCACTCATTGCACTAGTTGACCGGATGGTTGAGCTAGGCATGCGCAATATCGCTGGGCACACTATGACGGCACGCAAGATGATCCTTCTTGCTTTGGCGGTCCTCGTACCTTGCGGCCTTTTGATTGTCGTAGTGAGGTGTGTTCTCAGATCAACTTGCGAGAGAGGTTTCTGAAAGGAGCGCCTACCATGAAAAATTTGGCACTTATTACCCGCGATCTCTATTACTTCTACGAAAAAAACACTGGCGTGTCCCATTTTCAAGTGGAGGCTACTCCGGACGGGCGGTTTCCCGTGGACCAGGCCGCCGGTCTGCTGGCGATCCACTGCATGGTCCTCGGCCATTCCCCGAGCGATTACGTGGTAATGGTATCAGCCAAAAACGACGGTTTGAGAGGGCTGACCGAGAAAGCGGGAAAGCTTCTCCAGGCCGGACATTGTGTCAGCGGTCAACTCAAGCTCACTCGCCGGGAAGAAGAAGTGCTAGCCGGTATCATGCGGAGCCTCACCAATAAAGAGATCGCCGCCTCTCTGAATCTTTCTGAACGCACAGTAAAGTTCCATGTCTCATCGCTGTTCGCCAAGTTTCGCGTACGCGGGCGCATGGAGCTGGCGCGCGAAGCCGCTCGACACATCGCCGGATCGATGTCCAGGCCCTTGCCGATCGCGACCCGAAAGACCCGCTCCTACGCCCCGATTCCTCAGAGTTACAGCAACCCGGCCCGCAGCGCAGGCGTGGTTCCGCTGGCCAAGCGGCAAATGATGGCGTAATTCCAATTGCAGTATCAGGAGTACAGAACATTGAAAACAGATGAGCCGTGATCGCCTGCAACACCTGGCGCAAAATACTGAGGTGCTTTGATTCCGCCTGAAGCTGTTTCAATTGGCAAGCCGGGAATGGAGACCGGCGCTCCAGGGCGCCCGGGGTTCGCGTCGAGGGTTTGCTGCCGAATCATCAAACGTTAGAGAGGGATCCTGTGTCATCACGTTGACGTCCAGCACGTCCGTAGAAACCCTGACCTCTTCCTTTGCGGTGGCAAGTTTCAGTTGTGGGTTGGCCGTCAAGGGTTCGCCATCGCGGACAATGAGCGGCTGATTCACGGCGGTCAAAGCCGGCCACAACTACCTTTAACGAATATTTGCCTGGAAGGACTTCAGCTGAACGACTCGACGATTTCCAATGAATCGCCGTCCTGTGCAGTTTTCAACAGAATTTTAGGCAAGGTCTTTGTAACGTGTGCGCCCTTTAGAGATGCAAGAGCAAAGGTCCCGGAAAAATTAGGAGCTTTCTGCAGTGCGGAAGTTGTGGCGACGAACAGTGGGCAACCGATTGCTCAACCGTTTTCCTCATTACCGCCCCTTTGCTTCACCGCGAAGTTACCACAGGTCACTACGTTCGCCATGTCGCGAAACCGAACATCAAGTCCACTGTCCGCTTTCCCGCTGGATTCTTTTTCGACGATTGCGGCACTAGTGGGCGGCATGCTGCCGGGCGAAAAATCTCAGACCATTCCCACCTTGTATCAATGCGGCTTAAATGTCTTCCCGGTCTCAAGCAGCGTCTTCAGGCGGGAAAGAATACGTGGCCATCCATCGGCGCAGGCAGCATAGGTGGGGTCATCCTCGGCCCACTCGTCATGCGTCACTGTTACTTTGGTGGCTTCGGTCTCGGGCACCAGTTCGATAGTTGCGCGTGACGCCTTATCATTTTGGCCCATTGCGAAGGTGTATTGAAAGACTTTTGGCGGCTCAAACCGCAGGACCTTCCCTCGGACGTAGGTCACCGGCTTGCCATCGGGTCCCGCGCCCACCCATGCGAGCAAGCCACCAGGCTTAAAGTCCGCTTGAAGCTCAGCGCCCGAGAAGATGATGCGGTTCGACTCGCGCGACACAAAGCCTTCCCACACCTTCTCCGGCGTGGCGGCAATGTAGAAGATATATTTCAGTTGCGCTTGATGGGCCATGATTGCTCCTGACTCTCCCGCGCCATCTTATATCCACAGGCAAAAACCCAACAAGGCAGTAGTGCCATCGGTTCTGCCTGATTGCTCGTATTACCTGAGATTTTATAACCCTTTGTCCGATTACAGCTGCGTTTACCAGTGCACTGACAGTCTGGTGGTTAGGATGGGTGTATCTTGCAGCGAGGAGGTTGCAATGCGGCGAACATATTTTTTCATTGTTGTGCTCTTCGGAATGGCAACGGCTACCTTTGCCCAGACGACTTCGTCAGACTCACAAACACTACAAGCGTTGCTGACCGAGATCCGACAACTTCGTCAGGACTTACAAGTTTCACTGACCAGAATCCAAAGCGCCCAAATTCTGCTATCTCGCCTGCAAATTCAGCAAGTGTCCGTTTCGCGTGCGTCGCAACACTTGGATGACGCACGCTCCAAACTCGCGGAAGTTCAGGTCGTCATTAGGAGTGAAGCGGCCGAAATCAAACATTACGAGGACAGTGGAGACCACGCAGCGCAGGTCGAAGATGCGCTTAACCGCGCCAAGGCCGACCTCGAAGCCTCAACGATTCTTGCGCAGCAACGCCAGTCCACAGAAACGGATGCAGAACAGCAGATGCGAACGGAGCAGGACAAACTCGACATGCTCGAATCACGATTGGACGAACTCGTGGGAAAAATAGGGAGCCCGAGCGCGCAACCGGCACGCGTTCCACGCTGATTCGGTGAATTAGGCCCCAAAAGATTACGCTTTTGCGCTGGGCCTGGTGAATCGCGAAACTGGACAAGTCCCCGGTCCGCTTTCCCGCTGGAGCGCCGACCTACTGGCGTTCCTGAAAGGTGCAGCGACCACAGCGGCGGCGTAGTTGCAGGAACACATCGTCTTAACATTCCAGCCACACAAGTGTCATGGCGGTCCCGAGTCGCGGTAGGAAGCGATCTGTGTCCCTTCCTGCCGCAGCACCACCAAAAACCGGCGCACTGCTCCAAATCCTTCTTAAAGAGGTACGAAATGGATGAAGCCTCAGAAAGTCGACCCAGCGCCGACTTGTGGGACTATTTGGCGGCCGAGCGAACCTTTCTCGCCGGGGTCCGCACCGGTCGCTATTGTCGGGGAAGAAGTCAACAGTCGTTACTACGAGTGCGCTGGGTTGCGCTGCAGAGGCTAGGAACAGCCTCAGCAGAAAATGTAAAAGGTGACGAAGGGCAAACTCGAAGTAACTCTGGATGGTGAAGCCCAAGCCGCTGATTCCGGACGTCCCAGCCTAGATACGTGTCGCTTTCTGTGAAACAATGCACTTCTCGCCAGGAGGACACTTTGTTTGGAAGAGTTCTTGTTCTTGCCGCCACGTTACTCGCTGCCCCTGCGGCTTTCGGCCACACCTATCCATCGCTGCCACAGAGTTTTCATGCCACGACGATTCACAGTCCGGAAGGTGCGGAGATCTTCGTGCGTTCCGGGGGAAGTGGACCTGTAGTTGTGCTGCTGCACGGATACGCGGAGAACAGTGATTCCTGGGCACCGCTGGCGGCGGATCTGATGAAAGACCACACAGTCGTGGTTCCCGACCTTAGGGGCATCGGACGCTCGTCGAAACCAGAAACCGGTTATGACAAGAAAACCGAGGCCAAGGATATCCGGGCAGTTGTGACCGGGTTGGGGTATGACCGCACTTTCGTGGTTGCCCATGATATCGGGAACATGGTGGCCTATGCCTACGCAGCCATGTATCCAGATAAGGCAGAACGTCTGGTGGTAATGGACGCTCCGATTCCTGGGATTGAACCGTGGAGCGAGATCCTGCAAAGTCCTGGTGTCTGGCACTTCAACTTTCATGGGCCGGACGCGGAGAAACTGGTGGCAGGTAGGGAGCGCATCTATTTCGACCGCATATGGAATGACTTTACAGGCGATCCAGGCAAGCCTGACGACGCCACCAGAAATTTCTTTGCTGCCACTTACGCCCAACCAGGTGGAATGCGGGCCGGGTTCGCTCAGTTCACCGCTTTCTCGCAAGATGCGAAGGACAACAAGGTCTTTGAACAAACGAAGCTGACTATGCCTGTGATGGCGGTAGGTGGAGAGAAGTCCTTCGGTCCCATGCAGGCTGTGATCATGCGTCATGTAGCGATCAACGTGCAGGAAGAGGTCGTCGCAGGCTCGGGACATTGGCTGATGGAAGAACGACCGGCTTACACAGTGGCGTTGATTCGTAAGTTTCTTGATGGTCCGCCGGTTGCTCATAACGTTGCAAGCACTGCTGACGGAGATGTAAACGAAGAACGACTTGCTCCCACAGAATACAAGTTCCCACAGGTAGGCAATCCGGGTACCGGAAGCTCAGGCGTCGGCGGAATCCAGACCGTTGTTCTGAAGGGCAATCCGGACCAAGCAGGCGTATACACCATCATGCTTCGCGTGCCGGTGCATACACGCATCGCTGCGCACTCCCATCGTGACGACAGGGTTGCGACGGTAATCTCCGGCATATGGCATATCGGGTACGGCGATAAGTTTGACGAGGCGAAACTAAAAGCCCTGCCACCAGGCAGTTTCTATACAGAACCGCCATGTCGGAATCACTTCGCAGAGACTGGTGACGAACCTGTTGTCGTTCAAATCACCGGGTTCGGTCCGTCTTCCACCGAGTACGTGGATGTCACGCAGGATCCTCGTAAGCTAAGCAAGTCAAATTGAATCAGCGACAACACGCGAACTAGAAAAGGTCGGTTGGTCTCAAGATTCGCACTGACGAACTTCCAGATTCATTAGTACCGCGTAACCGGACATCAACTGGACTCTAGTACCCACTCTTCCGCTAGGCCGGTTGCGCGATTACCAACCCAATTGGCGCATCCGCTCCAGGATGAGTCCGCTGTAGCGATTCATGCGATCGGGCCGTCGCTTCAGAGGCAACGGCAGAATTGCGGCGAGACGGGCCGACTGGTCCCGGTCGATATTCCGCGCCGATGTTCGGTAGCAGTAACGGCACGCCGCCTCCGCGCCATAAACACCGGGGCCCCATTCGGCCACGTTGAGGTAGAGCTCCAGAATGCGCCGCTTGCCGAGGACCAATTCGGCAACCGGGACAAGCGTGAACTCGGCGCCCTTGCGGAGGATCGAGCGTCCCGTCCCGAAGAACAGGTTTTTTACGAGTTGCTGGGTAAGGGTGGACCCTCCGCGAATGCGCCGGCGTTCCATATCGTCTTCCGCTGCGATTTGGATCGCGTGCCAATCGAATCCATGATGCTGGTAAAAGCGCGCGTCTTCCGCGGCGATGACCGCGTGCTGGAAATCGGGCGAGATTTGGATCAGCGGGACGAATTCGTACCGTTCGTGATACGGCGTGTGGTGAATCCACGCCTGCAAGCAGCGTTCCAAGTGCACCGCGGTGGTCGGTGGGTCGATCCACCGGGCAGCCACGAGGAGCAGCGCAGCAAGCGACCAAAGAAGCGCCACTCCGATGAGAAAGCATCGAACGAAGGATCGGAGAGAGCCTTTCCTATGCGGAGTCTTGGGGGTTGTGTCTGGATTTTCAGTCACACTTCAGAATAATCGTTTGGGCTGAATTGACAATAGCGCTAGATTGGTCGGTTACCGGACATCTCTATGCTTTGCGGGGCCGATCCACCTGATTTCCGATTAGCGCTGCCGGCGCAACCGGTCGATGCAACGCCATCTAATCAGTTGATCCGACAGTACTTCCCCTGGAGAACCGATCTGTTTGGCTGTAATCGGTCAAAACCTAGCCAGGGTAGCGTTCCGGCTGATCTAACCTTGCGAGCGATTTTGGCTTTTGTTTTCAATGCAAGGTGGGTTCGAGCTGAGTGTTGCGTCGACCCATTGAGACCACGGCGTTTATCAGACTTGAGCGTTCTTGACCAGTTTCAATGAATTCGTCGAAAAAATCGCGAGGGTCTTTACTTGGTGCAATACTGGTTCAGAAATCCGAAAACGTCTTCGGCCCAGACGTCGGATCCAAAGTAGCCAAAGCTGTGGCCGTCCCGAGGAGAGTCGCCGTAGGAAGGATAAATCTTCAGTTTGTACGTCTTGCCCACTTTGTTCATCTCTGCTGAGAGTGTGTTGCTCGGCGACAGGTCAAAGTCGTTAGCGGCTTGAAAAAAGAAGATTGGCGCTTTTGCATTTCGCACTGCGCGAGTCATGAGCGACTGTAACTCAGGTGCCTGAGCCCAACTCTGGGCTCCCCCCGCTGAATCGATCCCCGCACAATATCCTCCTCGTTCTACTCCCAGCACAGTTTCAATGCCACCAAACGAGTTTCCCGCCACTGCGATGCGATTCGGTTGCACGAAGTTCTGTTTTCGCAACCACGATAGGGCTGCTAACTGATCGTCCAGATGATCCGTCTCCAATAATCGCACCATCGTTGCGGCAGCCGCAGAGACGCCTCCGGCTTTCTCGGCAGCCGCGATCTGATCGCCAATATACGGACCTGCGGAGGCACTCAATCCCTGCCCCCGCCGGTAAGGTCCAAGGAATACCCATCCATGGCTTGCGAACACTGGACCGAGCGCGGCGAATGCCTCCTTACTCATCATGCCCGGCGCACTCCCGTGGTTATAAATAACTGCGGGAAAGGGTCCAGTTCCTTCGGGTTTATAGAGCACTCCGTGCAGAGTAATCTCTCCACTTGGAAATGTGACGGTTTCTGCCACCGCCAAAACTGACGGTAAAAGCAATAATGCGAACAGGGCGGAAAAATAAGGTTTAGTCATTTTTGTATCAACCTAGCTCAGACCATCATTGCTCAAACCATCATTCATCGGTGCTTTGTGAACTTGGAACTGATGCTCATGTTCGCTGAGGCCGACGAAATCTGCAAGCAAGCTTCCAAGGTCCCGAGTCGCCTCTCGGAAACTTGAAATCCACTTGTACGATGAGCGCGTTTAATCAAGAGTTTACGGCAATTCCTTCGATTTATTTCTCACGTTTAAACCAGTCGCGAACATTCGCTAGATTTAGCCAACGCAGTAGAAGGAACCCAAGAAGGGCCCACGCTATTGCGATTGAATCGTAGAGGGCGACATTTCCGGACGGATGAATCAGGGTGACTAAATTGATGACGGAGAGCACAGAAACAACGAGGACAGAAATGCGAGCCCAATTCTGGCCCTTCCAGAAGAACCACAGGATCAAGTAACCGGCGACGGCAACCAAGAATTCCGCCCAAAGAGTCGTAGCAAAGTAGGGAGCTCTCTGCGGACTAAGAAAGCAGGTCAGGTTTAGGATTCCCATTGTGACAGTGACCGCTAACATGAAGCGAGGGCGCATAGTCCCGGAGTTTATCCGATTCTTCATTCCACGCGGATAGGAACGAAACCTTTTGGCTTAGCCTTCGTGGCGGTCAGTGCCATCTGATAAATCATCTTGCCGGAGAAGTGGTTTTGGGCCCAGTTTGAGTTGCCCGGTTTGCCCGTTGCCAGAACTTAGAGGCAGTTACTTTCTAAGGTCGACGCGACCCTTGCTTGGCTCAAGCTGGCCGCGCCGCAAAAATGCCCGAAAAATTCTGCTTGTACCGGAAAAACACAATGAACCAAAGTACCGTCACTATAAGCGCCAGCGGCAGCCCTTTCGGGTCCATCAGCAAGTGATAGGCAAGGATGCTCACGATCACGGGCCCGAGAATCGTGAGAGCCAGCGGCACATAACGGTTGACGAGCAGCAGCACTCCACCAATGACCTGCGCCGCGCCGACCACGTACACGAAGTGAGATACGAAGAGCACGGTTAGAAATTGGCCGGCAGTTCCCGGCGGCATTTGCATCGGGAGGTACTTCAGAAACGGGTTCAGCCCAAAGACCACGAAAATCAGGCCCAGCAAAATCCGTGCAATCAACACTGCAATTTTCATTTTCGGTTCTTCTCCCAATCAATGGATGCACCAAGGGGCGGGAACGCTACGCGCCCCCGCGCCGCATTCTATGTCAAATGAACGATTATTGTGGAAGTTCGTACTAAAACTCATTTGTCCGAGAAGCGGGTTAGGACTTAGGCGATTACTTCCGGTTATGCCAACGATACACGCGGAACGTGCTGCGAGCGAACCGCCAACGGGCACGTGCTTGGTTGATTCGAACACCGCGAGCGTCTAACGTAATGAACGATGCATCTTGCTCAGCCAATTCTTCTGGCGTCGGACGGGTGGCCCAGATGCACTGCGGGGGTGCCGCACCCTTCGGTTTTAATTGAATTGACGACGAACACTCGTACGACGAGGACAGGCTTTTGTTTTCTCCGAGCTTGCGCGGTTGCGGCCTCGGTCGCGTCGGTCGCGGGCTCGACGCTTGCGCAGCAGGAGCAATCCGAGACGCAGTGGGAGCGGGAGCACGGAATTCAGCACGAGAAGAGGTTGCTCGACAACAAATTCGTGGCAGTAGAGCGGATAACCTTCCCGCCAAACAACGAGGGCTTTGGATATGCGCGTGAGAGTGAGCCGGCGCGTATCGTCTTCCTGCGATTCCGGGCCGCTGAGCAGGATGCGACCGCATTGGGCGGTTGGCGGTTCGAAAAAGTGAGTTTCTTTTCGCGTGAGGCCGGGCGAATGATTGTGCCGCCCGGTGCCGGGGCATTTCGTCTTGTCAACATTTACTTGAGTGACCAGCCGGAAAGGGCGCCCGTCGCCGATGACGCGGTGAAGCTGGACCCGAAGCACAACGAAGTGCTGCTGGAAAACAGCCGCATACGGGTGGTGCGGATTCATTTTGCGCCCGGAGAATCAGGGCCGATGGTGGATAAGCGGCCGCGCGTGATTATCGTGTTGACGGATTCGCATGCTACTGTGACGCTGCCGGACGGTCACAGCGAAGTGCGCGACGCGAAGGCAGGCACTGTATATTTCGGCAATGCGGGGCGGCAAGCGACGAACAATATAGGAACGACGCCGCTGGAAAATGTCGTGGTGGAGCTGAAGAGCAAGTAGCGCCTTATCTCAACCATCAAGCAACACGGCTCCGTGTGCCTCACGAGCAGCGTCCGCCGCCGGGCGGCTTCGTTCAAGTGGGCATCTCGTCAGGAAATCATATGGCCGGTTTTGACCTGACCACTGAGGCTTTAAGGCGATATGGGCTACTGGCCGATGGGCCGGTGCTCGGAAGGAAACGCGCGTCGCAATGTGCGAGGACTCCAACTACTGGATTCTGTAGGATTTATGGAAGGGATACCCGCCGTTTCGCATTGATTCGCAAATGGGGAAAGGGTGAGACCAGCCACCTCATCCCCTTCACCCCAAGGGTACCTTTTTGGAGGTATCAAATGTGCAACTCTCAGGTCCATCGGAACTTCTGGCTCGCTTTGGCAGCAGCAGCTCTTTTGATTGTAGCGGGTTGCTCGAACAAGGCAACCAACGAACCCACGACCACCGCCAAGAAAGTCGATACAGCGAAGCCCGCGGCCACAGCAAAGCCTGCCCCTGTAGCCAACAAAGCATCGCAGCCAACCACGATGGTTACAGTCCCGAAAGGCACCGTCATCAGCGCCACGATGGGCCAAACACTAGCCACCGACAAGAACAAGGTCGGTGACACCTTCGCCGCCAGCCTCACCACGGCGATTCAGGTGGAGGGAAAGACCGTGATCCCGAAAGGTGCACACGTAACCGGCCGCATCGTCAAGGTCAAAAAGCACGAAATGAAGGTGATGCTCGCTTCGGTCGTCATCCACGGAAAGTCCTACCTGCTTGAGACCAATTCGGTCCCGGGTTCGAAAAGCCAGGCCAAAGACACCGATAAGGCAAAGGCGAATAAGGACGTGACTCTCCTGACTGCCAAGAGTCAGCTCACGTTTAAGCTCGCGAAGTCAGTGACCATTCCGGTAATAGGATGACTAGATAGGCTCTAACATCGCCGAGGCTCAGCCAGCGCAAGCTGATGCGAAGCTGGCTGGGATTCAATAAGCCAGCAAGGCCATCAAATCCTTTTTAGGGCGATTCCGGCTGTCTGGTTATGGCGGATTGAGTTCCAAGTACATTAATAAGCCGTGTCTCGGCGCTGCCGCTGCTTTCTAAGTTTTCGTTGGCTCCCTGGGCCAGCCGGTGCCAGCAAGATTTATTGGAGCGGTTGGACCGGCTGAATCCCGCGATTGGGGTGATCTCCAAGCGAGGCCGGGAATACTTCCGGCAGTTACGAGGACAACCCGGAAGGTCCTATAAAAGGGGATGTCAAGCAAAAAACACTTCTCCCTGAGCCGGAAGCCAGAAATATTCTCGCGGCATCCAGCCCGCACGACATTTTTTCTTTAGCTGCTTGACCGTTTTGATTCGTCGCGGA